>SKEU01000068.1_pt1 | contig 100488 bp, 94 predicted proteins | sample 4819571 | NCBI WGS metagenome assembly SKEU01 (sample SAMN11008801, study PRJNA524170) | human gut metagenome | biome: Human fecal sample; material: Feces; isolation source: fecal sample from pouch patient p8, p16 | host: Homo sapiens | place: Israel: Tel-Aviv | collected 2015-06-23
ATACAGACCAGGGTTCATATCTTCCAAGTTACACAAGAACAGCTCTGACCGATGATCTACACGAAACATTTGGCTTCAGAACCGATTATCAGATCCTTCTAAAGAAGAAAGTCCGCTCGATTATTAAATCCACAAAATAATCTACGCAGAACAGGTACAAAGCTAAAAAGTGGCTCAAAACCCTTGAAATAAGGGCCTAAGCCACTTTTTTAATCCTATAAGTGTTAAAGTCAGGATTATTCTAGAAAAGCAGGAAGTGATGAAGTCACTAAACATGTCAGTAAAGATGGTAAAGCAGTACTTTCTGATGCAATTTATGGTCATGAATATGAATTTAAGGAAATCAAAGCTCCTACTTCTTATCAATTAGCCGATAAAAAAAGCTTATAAAGTAGAGGCAGATGAGGAAACCGATACAATTATCTATTATTTTGAAAATGCACGTATCGTTGTTCCTAATACTGGGGTATAGATAGTATGAAATATAAGAAAATAAAAATAGCAGCACTTGCGATAGTAACTGCAAGTCTTCTAAGTGGTATTCTATATAGTGAGTTTGGTACAAAGAAATCTTATGATTATTCGGATTACTATGTAGAATCTAAGCCAAGTAAAACAACAAAAGAGAATAAAGATAATGAGGAAGCTTCTGAAAAGGAGCTTTCTTTATCTTTGTTGAAAGAAACAAACAAAGATGTTGTTGGTATTTTAGAATTTGATGATCGAATTATTTATGAGCCAATTGTTCAAGCTCCAAATAATGAGTACTACGTTCGTAAAAATGTCAAAAAAGAATATGCCACTGCAGGTATTCCTTTCGTATCGGCAGATGGAAATATTGATTCAAAAAATGTTGTTATTTATGGTCATTCCAGTAAATGGAACAATATTATTTTTACTCCATTAATAAACTATGTGAATCAAAGCTACTATAAAGATCATCCTACATTTCAATTCATTACAGAAAACGAAACAAGAACCTATCAAATCTTTGCGGTAATAAATGTTGATCTAAATAATCTAGATGATTCTTTAGAATTCACACAATCAGATTGGGATTCAAACAATGCTTTTAATGCCTTTATATCTGATTCTATTAATCGTGAATTATATAAAACTAGTGTAACTGTCGATTCAGAAGATAAAATAATGACTTTAGTGACTTGTGATACAAGAGATAACAACAAAAGAATTATTGTAATAGCGAAAAAGATTTAATCACCTAAATTAAAAGTACAAATATCCAATATAAATATTTTTTTGTTTATAACTTTTAGGTTAAGTGCAAGAAGTAGAAAGGAGTAAAACGGAGTTCGCGAGGGGTAGAACGGAGTAAAACGGAGTTCGCGAGGGGTAGAACGGAGTAAAACGGAGTAGTATTTCATATATTTGAAATGTTAAAATATTAAAGTAATTGTAAAGAGGTGATTATTTTGTTGCCAGAATTTTTGTCATTAGAATATTTAACAACCGAAGAAGAAGGACAATATCTTGATCGGAAAAGTGCAAGAATTAAACCTAGTGATATTGCAAGACATCTAGTAGCTTTTGCAAATGCCAATGGTGGTGTACTAATTATTGGAATTGAAGATGATGGAAAAATCACAGGATTTAATAGCAACGGATCAAGATCAATTAATGATTTTTTAGAAATTCCTTTTTCTTTTTGTAAAGGACAAATAAGAGTTGAACATGAAATTAGAACTGTAACCATTGGATCAAGAAAAGATTCAATCTTACTTTTGCTTGTTGAACCAAGTGATAATGCAGTAATCAAAACAAGTGATGACAAAGTTTATCTTCGTGTAGGGGATAAATCTAAACTTTTAAATCACGAACAAGTAACGCAACTAGAATACGATAAAGGTGAACGTATATTCGAAGATATTATTGTTGAAGATTCTTCTATGGAAGATGTAGATTTACAATTGCTTCAGCAGTATAAAGAAAAGCTTGGGACCTCTTTATCCTATGAAGAAATATTAGATGCGAGAGGCTTACTAAAAAAAGGTCACTTAACAAATGCCGGTGTTCTCTTATTTGCTAAATACCCTACCAAATTTTTACCTAATGCACGGTTGCGTTTGCTGAAATTTGATGGAACTCGTTTTGAAACAGGTCGAAGATTAAATATTGTAAAAGAAATTAATTACGAAAGTGCAATTCCAGTAATAATTCAAGAAGTTAAAAATGCAATAAATCTTCAATTGCGTGAATTTCAATATCTTGATGAAAATGGAGTTTTTAAAGTAATTCCAGAATATCCTGAATTCGCATGGTTTGAAGGAATTGTTAATAGTTTAACCCATCGTAACTATTCAATTATGGGAGATCATATCCGAGTGTCTTTATATGATGATCGACTAGAAATATTTAGTCCTGGACAACTACCAAACATTGTAACATTGGATAATATGTTAAATACTAGGTACTCTAGAAATCCTAGAATTGCACGTGTTTTAAGTGAATTTGGATGGGTGAAAGAGTTAAATGAAGGTGTTAAAAGAATTTATGATGAAATGCAAATGTTCTTTTTGAAAAAGCCAACCTATTCTGAACCTAACGGAAATTCTGTATTATTAGTGCTAGAAAATAGTATTACATCTAGACAACTTAGAACGGATGATAAGTTGTCCTCTATGTTTAGCCAAGAAATATTAGAAAGCCTTAATGAATATGAAACAACAATTATTCAATATTTAGCAAATAACAAATCAATCACTGTGAAAAAAGTTAAAGAAGTAATTAATAAAGGAGAAACATTTTCAAGGAAACAATTAAAACATTTAGAAAATCTATCTCTAATTGAATGGCATGGAAGTAATAAAAGTGATCCTACGCAACATTATACTTTAAAATCAAATTAGTATAGAATATATCCAGTTTGTTAGCATTACCGACACGGTAGTGCTTTTCTTTTACCCTATTTTAGAAAGGACGGTGATACTATGGCAAATAATGATAAGACTGCACAAGCTTTCGATATGATTGAACAAGGTGTTAAAGACGTATATTCGTCAGATAAATTTAAAAACTATTTATCTTGTTTAAGCAAATTCCATAACTATTCATTAAACAATACACTATTGATACTTTATCAAAATCCTAATGCTACTCATGTAGCTGGGTATAGTGCCTGGAAGTACAACTTCAATCGACAAGTAAATAAAGGAGAAAAAGGATTAGTTATCCTGGCTCCATTTCCAACTAAGGAAACAAGATATGGATGACACACTAAAAAGAGCAAAGACAAAGGTAAGCAAAAATGATTAAAGATTTGATATCCAAAATTTTTAAATGCATTCTAAATCATCTATTAGCTTTTCTTGTAAGCATTTTGTTGTTTTTTATTGTTTTAATATTTAGTGAGAAGTCTTCTATAGCTCAACATTTCAAAGACATCCAAATGAAATTACTAGATTAAAAACGAAATGAAATCATAGAATCTGTGAATCACAAAAACAAATGGAATTATCCAAAAATAATACATTTTTCAAGCTCGTGGTAGCAAAATGGTAGCAAATTGACAACCAAACATTAAAAAAAGCCCTTGAATAAAGGACTTTTTCAACTTTTGATATTATTCAAACTCAATTGTTCCAGGAGGCTTACTGGTAAGGTCATACATTACACGGTTTACCCCACGAACTTCGTTAATAATACGTGACATAACTTTATTTAATACTTCATAAGGAATCTCTGCAGCTTCTGCAGTCATAAAATCAATGGTATTTACCGCACGAAGTGCAATGGCATAATCATAGGTTCTTTCATCCCCCATAACACCTACCGAACGCATATTGGTAAGAGCCGCAAAGTATTGACCAATAGAACGGTCTAGACCCGCATTAGCAATTTCTTCACGATAAATCGCATCGGCATCTTGTACAATGCGTACCTTTTCCGCTGTTACTTCGCCAATAATACGAATGCCAAGACCTGGTCCTGGGAACGGCTGTCTGAAGACAAGATAATCTGGAATACCTAATTCCAATCCAGCTTTACGGACTTCATCTTTAAATAAATCACGTAAAGGTTCGATGATTTCTTTAAAATCTACATGATCTGGTAAACCACCAACGTTGTGATGTGATTTAATAACGGCAGACTCTCCACCTAAACCACTCTCTACTACATCCGGGTAAATGGTTCCTTGGACTAAGAAATCCACTTTACCAATCTTTTTCGCTTCTTCTTCGAAAACACGAATAAATTCTTCGCCAATAATCTTACGTTTAGCTTCGGGTTCCGTAACACCTTTTAATTTTGCATAATATCTTTCTTGGGCATTGACTCGGATAAAGTTCAATTCATAAGGTCCATCTGGGCCAAATACGGCTTCTACTTCATCCCCTTCGTTTTTACGAAGCAGACCATGATCCACAAACACACAAGTCAATTGATTTCCAATGGCTTTGGATAATAGAACAGCCGCAACCGAAGAGTCTACGCCACCACTAAGGGCACATAATACTTTTCCGTCACCCACCTTTTCACGAATGGCTTGAATTTGTTCATCCACAAAAGAATCCATGCGCCAATCTCCATTACAAGCACATACATTACGGACAAAGTTGTACAACATCGTTGTTCCTTCTTGAGTATGTAGTACTTCGGGATGGAATTGAATCGCATAAAGATGTTTTTCGGCATTTTCTGCTGAAGCACATGGGCAATTTTCTGTATGACTGGTAATTGTAAAACCAGGAGCCACTTGGGAAATATAGTCAAAGTGTGACATCCAGCAAATTGTTTTTTCATGAACCCCGGCAAAAATCGGAGAATCTTTCTGATCAATCAAAACTTCGGTCTTTCCATATTCTCTGGCATCGGCTTTTTCAACTTTACCACCAAGCACATGCATCATCAGCTGGGCTCCATAACATAAACCTAAAACCGGAATACCTAATTCAAACAATTCTTTGGAGTAGGTAGGTGAATCTGGTTCATAACAGCTATTTGGACCACCGGTTAAAATAATGCCCTTCGGATTCATCGCTTTAATTTTGTTTATATCCGTTTTATAAGAGTAAATCTCGCAATATACATTGCATTCTCGCACTCGACGAGCAACCAATTGATTGTATTGACCACCAAAATCCAATACAATAATAAGTTCTTTCTTCATAGTCTTCCTCCTGGTCTTTTCCTCATTTATTTTAACATACTACAGAATGCTTTTTGGATTTTTCAATAAAGGAATCACATCCAATAAACTATCCACTTTATTTTGAATATACGGATACAATTCCCGATCCTGTTGTACGACATCAGGAATAAAAACCGTTTTTGCTCCCGCTCTGCGACCGGCCATAATACCATACTTAGAATCTTCTAAGACTAGACACTGCTCTGGCTTTTTCCCTAAACGTTTTGCAGCGACTTTAAAAATGGTTGGATCTGGTTTTGAAGGAATCCCATTCTCCTTGCTGGAAACAATTTCCTGCGGATAAATATGCGCCAGCGAATGCGCATTTAAGCGCTTGATATCTTCGACCATGGAGCTGGAAGCAATCGCATACGGCATCTTTACTTGATTTAAGTAATCCATCAATTCCCGTAAACCTGGCATATCCAGTGCCCCTTTTTCCGGATACATAGCTAGAAACAAATCCAAACGCTCTTTTTGAAACTGAGCCATTGCCTTTCCAATTCCCGGAAAACGATCTTCAAATTGTTCAACGATCCGAGAATCGCAGCCAATCATCCGTTGACAAACATAATCTGGTACATCAATACCGTATCCTTTGGCAACTTTTTGAAAAACCGGTTTAAAGATCTTTTCGGTATTATACATTAAACCATCCATATCAAAAATTACTGCTTCAATCATACATTTCCCCTTGCCAATTCCACATAATGTTTGGCATTTTCAATAATTTCCTGTACTTGTTCTTCGCTTGTCTGATGAATAATCTTACCTGGACAACCAACCACAATACTACCTGCGGGAATCTCTTTTCCTTCCGGAACTAAAGCGCCTGCACCAATGATGGAATGTTTGCCAATCTTGGCCCCATTCATCACAATCGCACCCATGCCAATCATAACCTCATCTTCAACCGTGCAGCCATGTACGATCGCCCGATGACCAATCGTTACCCTTTGACCAATATGTACCGGATGCCCATGATCGGTATGAATGATCGTACCATCTTGGACATTGGCATCTTTACCAATCTCAATGGTATCCGAATCCCCACGAATCACAGCACCATACCAAACATTCACATTCTCATGGAGAATCACATCCCCCAATACGGTTGCATCAAAAAGCTTTACCCCTGCTGCTTGTCGCATTATTGAATCTCCCAGTTAGAATCAGCCGTTAGAGAATCATCGCCAACTCGACCATGTTCATAGGCAATCGTACCAGCTAAGGCAATCATCGTTGCGTTATCGGTGCAACAAGACATTGGTGGAACCGTAAAAGTCACATTCGGATATTCTTTGGCCAACTCTTGTACCTTTTCACGCAAACGTGAATTGGCAGAAACACCACCACCAACGACAAAATGTTGAATATCCGGATAATCATCTAAGACCAAACGAATCTTATCAAAGATCTCATTTAAGGCACATTCCTGGAAAGAACAAGCTAAATCGGCATCATTATAGGTCTTTCCCTGGCGTTCCATACGTTTGGTAAACTGTAAAACGCCACTCTTTAAACCAGAGAAACTAAAGTCGTATTTGCCTTGGGTTTTTGGTTTTGGCAAGGCATATACATTCTGTCCTTCTTTAGCTAACTTATCAATTTTTGGTCCACCTGGATAACCAAGATCCATGACGCGCGCTACCTTATCAAAAGCTTCACCAATCGCATCATCCTGGGTCGTACCCAAGACTTCAAAACTGGTTTCATCTTTCATATAAATCAATTGGCTATGTCCCCCAGAAACAACCAAAGCTAAAACCGGATACTTCATATCAACAACCAATTCATTGGCATAGATGTGTCCGGCAATATGGTGAACTGGCACCAATGGTTTGTTAAAGGCAAACGCCAAGGTTTTGGCCGCTTGTACCCCCACATGTAAACAACCAATCAAACCAGGTCCTTTGGTTACCGCAACCGCATCAATGTCATCCATCGTACAATTGGCTTTTTTTAAAGCATCCTCAATTAAAAATGAGATATTTTCGACATGAATTCGACTGGCTACTTCTGGTACAACCCCACCAAATTCTTTATGTACATCAATTTGTGATGCCACAACACTTGATAAAACTTCTTTACGATCTTTGACAATCGCAACAGCTGTTTCATCACAACTTGATTCGATTCCTAATACAATCATATGTCCCTCCTATAATTTTCCAATCATCACATATGCATCTTGTCCATCGGCATAGTGCTGCTTGGAACAATGTGATATCTCTAATCCACATTCTTGATATGCCGCAATGGCTGGTGCATTGCTGACGCGTACTTCTAATATCATCTGCGTGCAATCAGCTTGTTTAGCCGCTTGCATCGCATACGCCACCAGTTTTTTCGCATAGCCTTGATTTCTTGCCTCTGGCAGAACGCCAACACGTACAATTTCCGCATTTTCATACAAGAACCAAGTCCAGATATATCCAATCCCATCAATCATCCAACCTTTCGCATAGGTTTTTTCCCATTCCTTGGCATAGGCATTTTCATCCCATGCATCGTTAAAACAACTTGCTTCCACTTGGGCAATAGCTTGACAGTCTTGTCTTTTGATGGGGCGAATCATTTCTTATATGCACTGCTTTCTTTTAAATAATCCGGAACTAAGGCATGAATATTTTCAATCTTACGTGCCGGTACTTGAATAAAGTTTTCTAAATAACTTGGTTCTTTACTCTCCAATCCCAACAATTGGCCATCCCCATATAAAGTACCGGGATGCGCTTCTAAGAAAGCCTTGGCATCTTCTAAACTTAAAATCGTAGTCTGTCCAACGATTTCCCCATTTTCCAAGTGTGCTACATACGCTCTTTGTCCGCGTGCATCTAAGATGACATTCGCACTGGCATCCATGCCCGCATACAACTGCATCGTTGAAATACAATACAATTCCTTATGCATCTGTGTACACAAGACTTTCGCAATCGTCATCGCAATCCGAATTCCCGTATAAGAACCAGGTCCCTCTGTAATAATGACGCGATCAATATCTTTATACGTCAGATTTACACGTTTTAATAACGCATTTAATTCCACAAAAATGGTTTCACTTTGGCGTTTAAATGCGGTTTTCGCAATTCCATCTAAGAGCGTTCCATCTTGGTAAATTCCCAATACCAATTGTTTATACGCTGTATCCATACATAAACTAATCATCTAATGCCTCCATAACCGATTGACTCTTTGGTCCACTTGCTTCTATTGTTACCGTACGATTTTCATCCATTCCTTCTGCGATGGAAATCGATAAAATATCTTCTGGTAATTGATCTTTTATAAAATCTGCCCATTCGACAACACAGATTCCCTCATCAAAACAATCTTCAAAACCTAAATCTTGATGGATGCCTTCCAAACGATAGGCATCAATATGATAAAGCGGTTCTCCATTGCCCTGGGTATATGATTTCATAATCGTAAAAGTAGGTGAATTCACCACTTCTTTGACACCTAGTTCTTTGGCAAAGAACTGGGTCCAAGTTGTCTTGCCCGCACCTAAATCGCCATCTAGCGTAATCACCAGCTGCAAAGACTTACAAGCTTTCGCAACATCCTGGGCAAATTCTTTCGTTTCCTCTAATGAATGAATAGCTTTCTTCATAAATTCACTTCTTCTTTCTTTCCTGAGCAACTATCGCTTTGATAGTTGCGATATCTTTCATCCGTTTGCCAACCTTGCCTTCGGAACCTTGATTGGTCGGGGTGTAATACACCGCATCCTTTAAGGCATCCGGCAGACAAACCATATCGGTCATATGATATTTATAATCATGACTGTATTCATAAGCCGCACCATACCCCAGATCTTTCATCAATTTCGTCGGGGCATTACGAATCTGTAGAGGTACCGGTTCATCTAAGGTTCGTTTGGCATCATCCCGCGCTGCAAAATACGCTTTTTCCAAGGCATTGGATTTTGGTGCCAAAGCACAATAGACAACCGCATGGGTTAAATGCACATTACATTCCGGCATGCCTAAATAATGACAAGCCTGGTACGCAGCGACACAGATTTCCATTGCACGACTATCGGCCATCCCAATATCTTCACTGGCAAAACGCACAATTCGCCTTGCCACATACAAAGGATCTTCCCCAGCTTCTAACATTCGGGCCAACCAGTAAATACTAGCCTGCACATCACTATTTCGCATACTCTTATGTAAAGCCGAAATAATATTGTAATGTTCTTCGCCCTGCCGGTCATACAATAAGCTGCGCCTTTGTAGACACTGTTTTAAGATTTCCTGGGACACATGAATCCCTGCTTCATCGTTCGGGCTGTTAAATACCACCATTTCTAAAGTATTTAGCGCAAAACGGGCATCTCCACCCGCAAAAGCCGCAATAGAAGATAGGTCTTTCTCGGAAATATCAATATGATACATTCCCAGCCCTTTCGGTGATACCAGAGTTCGCTGCAACAATTCTTCTAGATCCGCTTGTTGGAGACTATGGAGCACAAAGACCCGACACCTTGACAACAAGGCATTGTTTAACTCAAAACTCGGATTTTCCGTTGTTGCCCCAATCAGAATAATGCTGCCCTTTTCGACATAGGGTAAAAACGCATCTTGTTGGGCTTTATTAAAACGATGAATTTCATCGACAAAAAGAATCGTTTCCTGACCCATACTCTTACGCATCTGGGCATCTTTCATCACCGCTTTAATTTCTTTGATGCCCGAAGTGACCGCTGAAAAATTCACAAAATGTGACTTGGTCTGTGCCGCAATAATACGCGCCAGAGTCGTCTTGCCAACCCCAGGCGGTCCCCAGAAGATCATCGAAGAAACTTTGTCTTGTTCAATCATGCGCCACAAAATCTTTCCCGGACTCACTAAATGGGTCTGTCCTACATACTCTTCCAAGGTTTCCGGACGCATCCGATCAGCTAAGGGACGGGTATCTTCTTCACTTGTAAACAAAGAGACTTGTTCCATACGCTACCTCACCGGTTTATTATAGCACGCAAAAGAAAATGCAACCAACTGGCTGCATTAAAAGGTACATAAATAAAGGAAATAAAAGACATAAAGAATTAACAGGATTATTCCATGTTTCCGAGTTAATTGATAGTTCTTTCTTACACAGAGCCATAAGACAAGACCAACTACCAAAGCCATTAAACCATCCACAATAAAACGTGGATTGAAAGGCACCGGAATAATCAAAGAACTCGTTCCCACCACAAACAAGATATTAAAGAGGTTGGATCCCACAATATTCCCGATTGCGATATCCGCATTGCCTTTGCGAGCAGCTGAAACACTAGTCACAAGTTCGGGTAAAGAGGTTCCTAAAGCTACAATTGTCAAACCGATAAAACGCTCACTCATTCCAAAGATACGCGCTAATTCACTGGCACCATCAACCGCAAAGTCACTACCTAAGACAACACCAACCGCTCCCAATAAGACAAATAAAATACTTTTAGCCAAAGGCATCGCATCCGCAGCCTGTTCTTCTTTACCATTTTTAGTCATGCGATAGATATAATACAAATACAGTAAGAAACAAGCCCATAGAATGGCCCCATCCAAACGGGAAATCTTTCCATCCATCCCTAAAAGCACCAAAAGTAAAGTTACGGCCATCATAAAAGGCATCTCATATTTCACAGTACTCTTTTGGACGGCAATCGGAATAATCACACTGGCAAGACCTAAGATAATCGAAACATTTAAGATGTTGCTGCCAACAATATTTCCAATGGTAATTCCGGCACTGCCTTTAAAGGCAGCTGTAATACTGACCGCTGCTTCGGGTAAAGACGTTCCCATCGCAACAATCGTTAAGCCGATGACAAGTTGAGGAATGCCAAAACGACTGGCAATACCACTAGCTCCATCGACAAAAAAATCTGCCCCTTTGACCAATAACGCAAAACCTAATACAACTAGGCCCAAAGAAATAAGAATATTCATACTGTCCTCCCTGCCAGAAAAAAAGACTCTGGCCTTCTCAACCAAAGTCTCGCTATCTACATACAGTCCGGATTCAAAGAATCGTGATTGACGGATCTGCAAACACACTTGTGCTAGCTACTCCCTTTTTATGTTTCCTATCTTAACAAATTTACTTGGCGTTGTCACTGACAAATTCACTGATTACACGCACACATTCATCAATGCCCAACAAGCCACTATTCAAACAAATATGATAGTTATTTGCCTGACCCCATTTGCGATCCGTATAGTACTTATAGTACGCAATCCGACGTTTATCTTTTTTCGCCACGCGCTTTTCAATGGATTCATCGGTTTCTCCATATACATTCACAATCCGATTCTGACGGAATTTTGGATCCGCATGGATGAAGACATGAAAAGTATCTTCCCGGTCGCGTAAAATATAATCACTGCAACGCCCGACAATCACACATTTACCTTTTTCGGCTAAATCCATAATCGTATTTCTTTGTACGACATACAACTGATCGGACATTGAGCCGCCCCAATTGTTCCAGGCAAAAGATAAAGAGCTTTCAGAATTGGCATCTTCGCCATGTTCTTCAATATACGATTCTGCCAAGCCGCTTTCTTTCGCAATTTTTTGTACCAAATTATAATCGTAATAGTCATAGCCTAATTTTTCCGCTAATTGACGCGCAATGGTACGTCCTCCAGACCCAAATTCTCGGGTAATTGTAATTACTGGATATTTCATAAAACTACCTCCTAAGAATAGACAAAAAAGTGTTCTTCGAAAAAGAATACACCAATTCAAAGAACACTTACGTTAATTCAATTTTAGCACAAAAGCTATTCGGTAGCACCATATTCTTGGTAATAGGCATCAATGCGCGCTTTTAATTCTGGGTCTAATTGATCACCTAAATACGCAATAACTTCTGGCATCGATACGATTGCTGCCGTTGGGAAACCATATAATTCACTAACTTCTTTTAAAGCCGTTTTATTTCCTTTTCCCTTTTCATTACGATTTAAGCTAACCATCAAACCAACAATTTCTACATTGGCCGCACTTCGTACCTTCGGTACAGTTTCTTCCATAGATTTACCTGAGGTCGTCACATCTTCAATCATGATGACACGATCACCATCTTGTAACTTGGAACCTAGAAAACCACCCTTGTCTGCTCCATGATCTTTGGCTTCTTTACGATCAGAGCAATAGCGAACTTCTTTGCCATAAAGGGTATGCATCGCAATCGCTGTTACAACAGCTAAAGGAATTCCTTTATAGGCAGGTCCAAATAAAACATCAAAGTCCGTACCATAGGTATCTACGATGGCCTTGGCATAATATTCGCCCAGTTTCATCAATTGTTGGCCGGTTACATAACCACCCGCATTCATAAAGAAAGGACTTTTACGACCTGATTTTAATGTAAAATCCCCAAATTTTAATACCTTTGATTCCAACATGAAATCAATAAATTCTTGTTTATATGCTTCCATTGGTCTCTCCTACTTCATCATTTCTTCAATTTCACAATAGGTTTCTTTTGGATTTTCACTCTTTGTGATAGAGCGTCCTACGACAATATAGTCACAACCTTGTTCTTTCGCAAAAGCTGGAGTCGCAACCCGTTTTTGATCCCCGACAGAATCACTAGCTAAACGAATGCCTGGTGTTACGGTCAAGAAATCATCGCCACAAGCTTCATGAATCGCTTTAGCTTCATGAACCGAGCAGACAACGCCATCCAATCCAGCAGCTTTCGCATTTCGGGCATAATGACAAACTGTATCCAATACTTCGCCTTGTACACCCAATTGTTCATTCATCATTTCTTTGGAAATGGAAGTTAAAAGGGTAACCGCAATACAAAGCGGACGTTTGCCACCTTGCGCACCTTCTTCCAAACCTTCAATGGCAGCTTGCATCATTGGAATACCACCAGCTGCATGGACATTGACAATATCAACACCCAGTTTCGCAAGGTTTTTCATACCACCTTTTACGGTATTTGGAATATCATGTAACTTTAAATCCAAGAAGATATGATGTCCCATATCTTTAATGGTTTTAATAATATCTAAGCCACATGCATAGGTTAATTCCATTCCCACTTTGACATAAATTGGTTCATCAAATTGAGAAAGGAAATCTACGACTTCTTCTTTACTTGAAAAATCAAGAGCTACAATTGTTTTACTCATTTTCTAAACTCCTTCCAATGGCTTCATCAATCGATGTATAACCATACTTTTCTAATACACCTGGTAAGGCTTCAATGATTTTTGGACACACGTAAGGATCCACAAAGTTCTGAGCCCCAACTTCTACTGCGCTGGCTCCCGCATTTAAAAACTCCAATACATCTTCGGCACAGGTAATACCACCAACACCAATCACGGGAATTGATACCGCACTGGCTACTTGATAGACCATGCGAATGGCTACTGGTTTAATAGCAGGTCCAGATAAACCACCGGTTTTATTGGCCAATAGAGGTTTACCGGTCTTTAGATCAATCCGCATACCCATCAAAGTATTGATTAAAACCAGTCCATCAGCCCCTGCTGCTTCAACCGCTTTGGCAATGGCTACAATATCCGTTACATTGGGTGACAACTTCACATAGACTGGTTTGGTTGCGGCTGCTTTACATAAGCGCGTTACATGGGCCGCTAATTCAGGATTGGTACCTAAACCAATGCCACCATGTTTCACATTTGGACACGAAATATTTAATTCATAGGCTTTAATGACCGGTTGATCATTCAACTTGCGAATAACTTCGACATAATCTTCTTCACAAGCTCCAGCTACATTAGCCATGATTTCGGTATCATATTGTGCCAGGAATGGAAGTTCCTTTTCAATAATGGCATCCACACCTTTATTTTGTAGCCCAATCGCATTCAACATGCCCATTGGGGTTTCGGCAATACGAGGCGTAGGATTGCCAAAACGTTCTTTTGGCGTCGCACTTTTAATCGCAATACCGCCTAATAGAGATAAGTCATATAATTCAGCAAATTCACGACCAAAGCCAAAACATCCACTGGCGGGAATAATCGGATTCTTTAAATGTAATCCGGGTAGTTTTACGGAAATATCCATTATAAAGCCACCTTTCCTATTTCAAAGACAGGTCCATCTTTACAGACACGTAAAGAATGACCTTCTTGATCTTTTACAACACAACCCATACAAGCACCCATACCACAAGCCATTCGTGCTTCCAGGGAAATATATCCCTTTGTATAGGTATTCTGAATCGCTTTTAACATTGGTAATGGCCCACAAGCTAAAATGAAATCCCCCGGAATTTCCTTTTCTTGCATCGCATCGATAACTGTTCCTTTTACCCCTATCGAACCATCCATGCTGGCAACTGTGACACGAGCGCCTAATGCTTCAAACTCTTCTAGATAGATGGCTTGATTCTTGGTATTAAAACCTAAGACAACATCGACTTTGGTACCTTGATGCAAGTACCGTTTGGCGGTTTCATAGAGCGGTGGCACACCAACACCACCACCCATTAGAACCACATGTTCTTTGGCTTCTACTGGAAATCCAGTTCCCAATGGGCCAAATAAATTAATGTTTCCTTCTTTCATTTCTGCCATCTTTTGCGTTCCCTGGCCGACAACTTTATAGACTAAGACAAGGCCATGACTGGTAATTTCGCAAATCGAAATCGGACGGCGTAAGAAATATCCGGGTACTTCTACCTGGACGAATTGTCCGGGTTTCGCATGGGAAGAATCACAGGCAATTTCCATACGGTAGGTATCCTCGGTCAATAAGACATTGGATAGAATAATTCCATCTTGTACCATATTACTTCTCCAATTCATTCATACTAATGGTCGAGAAAGAACGGGATTCTAGAACGCCAATCAGAGCATTAGCAGTATCTAAACTTGTCATACAAGAAATATTATTTTCTGCAGCTACACGACGAATCAAGAAACCATCGTTGCTGGCATTCTTTTCCCGGCTGGAAATCGTATTGATGACAAAGTTTACATGTCCCTTGCTGATAACATCTAAGACATCTTCTTCCTCACTGTTTTCACTGACTTTAGCAACATCAAATACATATAAGCCATGACTGCGCAAGAACTTCGCTGTTCCTTCGGTCGCATAGAGTCCATAGCCAATATTCGAGAAACGTTTAGCCAAAGTTAGGGCAACATCTTTATCTTCATCGGCAATGGTCATTAAGACATTTCCATGACTTGGAATATGTACTCCACTGGCAATTAAAGCTTTATATAAAGCTTTTTCTAAGCTTACATCGCCACCTAAAGCTTCCCCGGTTGACTTCATTTCTGGACCAAGCACTGTATCTACACTACGCAATTTCGCAAAAGAGAAGACTGGCGCTTTGACAAAGACCTGGTTTTCTTTTTCTTTCTTATAACCAGGGGTATAACCTTGGTCAATAATACTTTCACCCAATACTGCTTTGGTTGCGATATGTGACATTGGTACACCAGTAATCTTTGATAAGAAAGGTACGGTACGACTGGAACGTGGATTTACTTCTAAGACGTATACTTTATTGCTCTTATCGACAATAAATTGAATATTGTATAAACCAACGAAGTGGAAACCTTTTCCAATGCGAGTCGCATAATCAATAATCGTATTCTTAGCTTCTTGCGATACGATTTGGGTTGGATAAACACTGATAGAGTCTCCACTATGGATACCGGCTCTTTCAATATGTTCCATAACACCTGGAATATATACGTTTTCTCCATCGGCAATCGCATCGATTTCCAGTTCTTTTCCTAAGACATATTTATCGACAAGAATTGGCGCATCATGGCTGATTTCTTTAACCGCTGTTGCCATATAGATACGCAGCTCATCATCGTTATGTACGATTTCCATTGCCCGTCCACCTAATACATAACTTGGACGAACCAATACTGGATAACCAATCTTATTGGCAATGACTAAAGCTTCATCAACCGTAACGGCAGTTTCTCCTTCAGGTTGTGGAATATCCAATTTATCCAGCATTTCTTCAAATTCATGACGGTCTTCGGCACGGTTGATATTTTCCAAAGTCGTTCCTAAGATCTTGACGCCATGTTTTTCTAGACTATCCGCAATGTTGATGGCTGTTTGTCCACCAAATTGAACGATGACACCGAGAGGTTTTTCTACTTCAATGACATGCATAACATCTTCGGTTGTCAATGGTTCAAAATACAATTTGTCACTAATACTGAAATCGGTTGATACCGTTTCTGGGTTGTTGTTGATGACAATGGCTTCATAGCCAGATTCTCGTAAGGTCTGTACACAATGTACGGTCGCATAATCAAATTCAACCCCTTGGCCAATTCGAATTGGACCCGAACCAAGTACGACAATCTTCTTTTGATCCGTTGGTACCGATTCGTTTTCTTGTTCATAGGTTGAATAGAAATAAGGTGTTTCACTAGAGAATTCTCCGGCACAGGTATCAACCATTTTATAGACTGGCATAATGCCATTTTCTTTACGTAAATTATATAAGTCTTGTTCTTGCATCGACCAGTTGCGGGCAATGTAAGAATCGCTGAAACCATTTTGTTTCAAAGTACGCAAAGTATCGATATCGCCGACATGCTCTTTCATCAATTGTTCTAAATCTACGATTTTTTGGAAACGCGCTAAGAACAATGGATCAATTTTCGTGATTTCATGCACGGTTTCCATCTCATAACCTTGACGGATCCATTCCAAAACCGCAAAGATTCGCTCATCATCACGATTATGAATTTTGGCTTCTAGTTCAGCTTTACTTAAACCTTCTACTTCTTTTTTACAAACGTGATCGACTTTCAATTCCAAAGAACGAACCGCTTTTAAGAAGCTTTCTTCAAAGGTACGACCAATGGCCATAACTTCTCCGGTTGCTTTCATTTGGGTTCCTAATTGACGATCAGCATTTGGGAATTTATCAAATGGAAGACGTGGGAATTTCGTAACCACGTAGTCTAAAGCTGGTTCAAAACATGCATAACTTGTCTTTGTGATTGGGTTAATGATTTCATCCAAGCCTAGTCCGACGGCTAATTTGGCACTGATTTTGGCAATTGGATAACCAGTCGCTTTTGAAGCAAGGGCACTACTACGTGAAACACGTGGGTTTACTTCAATGACATAATACTTAAAGCTGTTTGGATCCAACGCTAACTGGACATTACATCCACCACAAATGCCTAGTGCACGAATAATACGCAAAGAGGTATTACGTAACATTTGGTTTTCACGGTCGGTCATTGTTTGGGCTGGGGCCATAACGATGGAATCACCCGTATGGATTCCTACTGGATCCACGTTTTCCATGTTACAAACCACAATCGCATTATCTTTGGCATCACGCATTACTTCGTATTCGATTTCTTTGAAACCGGCAATACTTTGTTCAATCAAACATTGGGATACTGGAGACATCTTTAATCCAGCATCGGTAATGTGACGCAATTCTTCTTCATTATGGGCAAAACCACCACCGGTTCCCCCTAAGGTATAAGCTGGACGAACAACCAATGGATAGCCTTCACGGCTGGCAAATTCGACAGCTTGATCTACGGTATGCACAATTTGACTTTCCGGAACAGGTTCATGTAGTTCATTCATCAAAGCACGGAATAATTCACGGTCTTCGGCACGATTGATGGCTTCTAGATGGGTACCAAGGATTTCTACCCCAAACTCATCTAAAATTCCATCTTCATGAAGTTCCACAACAAGGTTTAACCCGGTTTGTCCACCTAGGGTTCCTAAGATGGCATCGGGACGTTCTTTATAGATAATTCGCTTCGCAAATTCGACGGTTAACGGTTCAATATAAACTTGGTCCGCAATCGTTTCATCCGTCATAATGGTTGCCGGATTGGAGTTGATCAAAACGACTTCATACCCTTCTTCACGAAGGGATTGACAAGCTTGTGATCCAGAATAATCAAATTCTGCCGCCTGTCCAATAATAATTGGTCCCGAACCAATGACTAAGATTTTATGTATATCGGTACGTTTAGGCATGTGCACTCTCCTTTTCCATCATTGCTAAAAATTCATCAAATAAATAGTTACTATCTTGTGGTCCAGCACTTGCTTCTGGGTGATATTGTACCGAGAATACTGGATACTTTGTATGGCGTACACCTTCACAAGACTTATCGTTTAAGGCTTGGTGCGTCATCACTAAATCGGTATTTTTTAAGCTGTCAATATCAACCGCAAAACCATGGTTTTGGCTGGTGATTTCCACCGATCCCGTTGCTAGATTTACAACTGGGTGGTTAGCTCCACGATGACCAAATTTCAATTTATAGGTCTTTGCCCCACAAGCCAAAGAAATCAATTGGTGACCAAGGCAGATCCCAAAGATACAAGTTTTGCCAATCAATTGGCGAATAGTTTCAATGGCCACCGTTACATCTTCAGGGTTTCCTGGCCCATTCGATAACATCACACCATCGGGATGATAAGAAAGAATGGTTTCTGCTGATGTATCATATGGCACGACAATCAAGTCACATCCCCGTTTGGATAATTCACGAACGATTCCCAATTTGGCGCCAAAGTCCATCAAGACAACACGTTTACCACGATTTGGGATAGGGAAAGCTTTGGTCGTGGATACACGTTTTACTTGATCATGTAAGTAATCTTGTTTCTTCAAGTTTTGTACAATGGCATCTACATCGGCATCCGGATTTGCGAGAATGGCTTTCATCGTTCCGGCTTGACGAATCTTTAAGGTAATAGCTCGTGTATCAATACCATAAATGCCCGGAATCTTTACTTTCTTTAAATAAGTATCTAAGTTTTCCTGACTGCGAAAATTACTTGGCATATCGTTGTAGTCTTTGACCACAAAACCAAATAAAGCTGGAATCATGCTCTCATTATCATCGCTGTTGATGCCATAGTTTCCAATCCATGGATAGGTCATCATAACGATTTGTCCACAATAGGAGTTATCGGTAATAATTTCTTGGTAACCTGTCATTGAAGTGTTAAAGACAAGTTCGCCCATTTGAAAGTTATCACTTCCAAAGGCAAGCCCTTTATATACACTTCCATCTTCTAAAATTAATAGTCGTTCCATAGCTTCTATCCTTTCCATACGGTTTGTCCACCAACAATGGTTTCACAAACTTTTCCTTGTACTTCCCATCCATCGAATGGGGTATTTTTTCCCATTGATTCAAACTTTGATGCATCAATGGTATAGGTTTGATTTAAATCAACCAACACAAAGTCTGGTAAGTAGCCAGCTTTGATTTGTCCGGCTTCAATGCCAAAGCGCTTTGCGGGTTTGGTCGCCATATATTGAACAAGTTGTTCGAGGGTCCAACGTTTTTCCTTAACGACAAATTCCGTATATAATAGCGGGAAACTTGTCTCTAGAGAAACGATTCCAAATGGCGCTTTTTCCATACTTTGTTGCTTCTCTTCTAAAGTATGTGGCGCATGGTCATTGGCAATAAAATCCAAGGTTCCATCTTCTAAGGCTTCAATCAAAGCCATACGATCTTCATGACTACGAAGAGGTGGATTCATCTTCCACATAGGTCCTTGCACATCTTTATCTTCCAATAATAAGTGATGGGCTGTTACTTCCGCACTGATATTTCCACCGGCTTTTTTAGCTTGGCGTAATGCTTCTACACTTTCTTTACAAGAAATATGACAAGCATGATACATGTTTCCAATTTCAACAGCTAACTTTAAGTCACGTTTTAAAGGTTCAGCTTCGCAGGCACTCGGAATACCAATGTATCCGCGATCGCGATTGATCTGACTGTCATGCACGGATGCCCCTGGTTTACGATAGTGCATATCTTCGGTATGCATCGCAATCAAGACATGCTCTTTTTTCGCTGTTCGCATTGCTTCTGCCATCACGGCATCATCATCGATCCCCACACCATCATCACTAAACCAGTGCGTGAAGGGTTCTAGTTCATGCATATCGACAACTTCTTTCCCAGCTTCATTTTTTGTGATTGTAGCATATGGATAGGTTCTTACACAGCTATTTTTTTCAATTAAGCCAAGATATTTTTCCATCGTCTGTGCATCAGAAGGATAAGGTAGAACATTTGGCATCGCAAAGATGGATGTAAATCCACCATGGGCAGCCGCTTTGGTTCCGGTTTGAATCGTTTCCTTCTTTTCGCGACCAGGCTCTCTTAAATGTACATGCACATCAACCAGTCCTGGTAAGACAACTTTACCTTGGGCATCGATCACTTCATCGCCAAATAAATCTTTTCCAATCGCAAGGATTTGATCCTCATCAAATTGTACATCGACTTGTTCTAAACCATTTTCAGTTAGAACTTGTCCATTCTTTATAACTTTCACTTCTGTCCCTCCTCAAATGGTGCAAAGCCAAAGGCTCTTTTTATGATGGCTTTACGCACCAACATACCATTATGCATCTGGGTAAAAATACGGCTCTTTTCTGCTTCCACTAAATCGCTGTCAATTTCAATACCGCGATTCACTGGTGCCGGATGACAAATAATGGCATGATCTTGCATATGGCTATAACGTTCCTTCGTCAAGCCATATTTTTCTAAGTATTCGCCATCGCTCATACCTTGCAGGCTAGCGCCTCTTTCTTTTTGAATACGCAGCATCATGACAACATCAGCCCATTGAATACCTTCATCGAAGTCCATCGTAGGATAGCCTTCTCTTTCCCATTCTTTTGGTCCGGCAAAGCGTACGGTAGAACCTAAACGCTCTAAGGCTTCTTTATCACTGGCTGCAACCCGAGAGTGAGAAATATCTCCGGTAATTAGAACCTTTAAACCAGATAGGGTTCCAAACTCATTATAAAAGGTTAATAAATCTAATAAGCATTGGCTGGGATGATTGCCTTTTCCATCTCCAGCATTCACAATGGGAATTCGAATATCTTTTAATTGTTCAAAATATTCATCCTGGCTGTGGCGGATTACCACACAACCGTAACCGATACTTTCAAAGGCCTTTACTGTATCATATAAGGTTTCCCCTTTTGTGACACTGCTGGAACCCGCTTGAAAGTCAGCTACTTTACATCCTAATTGAAGCTGAGCACTCTCAAAAGAGAAATGGGTACGTGTCGAAGCTTCAAAAAAAAGATTAGCAACCAATGCGTTTTGCATTGGTAATTGCCAATCTTTACGGGAATTATCAAAAAGTTTAGCATCATGTAGAATACTAAAAATATCCTCATTGGATAAGTCACTCATCTTTAGCAAACAATATGGATTCATGTTATTTAATCCTCCGATCCTCAAAAAAAAGGATGTACCAAAACGACGATCTTGTTCACCCTTTTTTATCGGATATATTCTATCACAGTCTATTGTTTTTTAAAACTATTTCTTCAAGCAATTCATTCCACGAAAATTCACTAAATACTTTCATAGAAAAATACAAAAAAGCACCGCATTATACGGTGCTCTACAGGGAGTGAATTTTATTCAATATTAGCGTGATTTGCAAACATCTGATCCGAAGTCATACCTTTTTTATCCATCATCGACAATACCAATGCATCTAGGCTTAAAAACAACATTTGTTCAAAAGCAGAACCCATAGGTTGAATGGAGGAAATGGCTTTTAAAGATTCGACTTTGGGTGAAACCCCAGGAATAACGACAATCAAATCTGCCATTTGCGCAATTGTTGAAGCTTCATTCATCGTCAGACAAACTAGATCCAATTGCTCACTTTTCGCTTTTTTCGCAATAGCGACTAAAGCATCCGTTTCCCCAGAACCGCTGGCAATGATCACAAGATCATTTTCATGCGTATGAGGTGCAGAGATTTCTCCAATCATACTTACAGAATATCCCAAATGTAACAAACGGTTAGCAAAGGCCGAAATAGATAGCCCACTTCTTCCCTTTCCGGTTAAGAAAATATGGTTGGCATGATCAATTTTTTGTGCCAAGGCATCCATCTGTGCTTCCGAAATATATTCTACATTTTGTTTCAATTCATTTAGAATCGCATATACGTTTGGTTTCATTTTTCTACCTCAAAAAACTTTTGGATATTTTCACAAATCGGATGTTCATTAAAAATACCGCCGCCAGAAACAATGACATTTGCGCCTGCATCTAAAACTTTTTCAACATTATCTGGAGTAATGTTTCCATCAACTTGAATATCAAAATGCAGATTCTTAGCGTTACGAATTTGAACCAATTCACGAATCTTGTCTAAAGTCGATAGAATTAACTTCTGTCCACTTCTTCCCGGATTAATCGTCATCACTAACACTTGGTCTACATCCTGCAAAACCGGTTCAATCACACAGACTGGTGTAGCCGGATTTATGGCAACTCCCACTTTTGCGTGATGTTTTTTGATTTCTTGGATCGTGTAGCCCAAATGTGAAGTCGCTTCGTAGTGAACCGTTACAATATCCGCTCCAGCTTGACAAAAATCTGCAACGCAGTTTTCTGGTGTATCAACCATCATATGAACATCTAATACCAAGTCGGTCATCTTTTTTAAATCTTTTACGATTTTTGGTCCAAAAGATAAACTTGGTACAAAGGTATTGTCTAAAATATCCACATGTAAATATTGCGCACCGGCTTTTTCAATATCCGATAGCGTTTGTTCTAAATGACAAACACCCGCATTATATAGTGAAGGAGAAAGAATCATATTCTATTCCCCCATCACAAAGAGATTGATTTTACGGTTTCTTGGACGTAAAGTATCCCAGTCGACAAAGTAGATACGGCCCATAGCCCCCAATTGTAGTTGTCCATCTTTAATAATGAGTGTTACGGAATTCGTTCCATAAATACTTGACTTTAAATGAGCATCCGTATTTAACATCACCCATTTTTCAGCAGGATAATTTGGATCTGGAACATTTAGACCAAAAGCCACATGTTCAGGACCTGGAGAATGATATTGATTTTCATTTGTCATTCTTGGAGCGATTTTTTCCATCGTTTCATTGATATCTACTTGTAAGAACTCATCGCCAAAAAAGTTTACATCATGCATTGTCTCATCAAAGTATAGAGAACAGGTTGTATGGGCACTTGAAACCACTAAGATGCCATCCTTTATCTTTGACTTTTCCACCGTTTCAATCAATGCATCGCGCAAATCATGATAAGAGTTTCTTCCTTGTACGGTTTGTAGTTCAATCGCATCATGAAAGGTTGTCATTACAATCCCAATCTTTCTTTCACATCATTTAAAATTTGATCGGCATTAATTCCAGTTAATAGACCTAATCCATTGATTACTTTATCTTTAATAGAATCAGGTACGATTGTTGTAGAAATTACCGCATCATAATCATCAATTCGGTTTAATTCATCGGCAATTTTTGATTGATAAATAGTTACTTCGTTTTCATATCCTTCTTTTTCTAACCATGCTTTTACTTTTGCGACAGCAATAGTACTTGTAGCATGTCCAGCTCCACAAACAACTAATAATTTTTTCATATGTGTATTCTCCTTATTCTGCAGCTACTTTATTAGCACGAATTTTGTTTACATAAGCTAATAAAGCAATAACAATAACACCAATAATAACTAATCCAAATGCACCTAAATACTTAACCGCAAGGGCAAATAATCCAACAGGCCATAATCCACACAATACACTTGTAACTAATCCAGATGTACCAACATCATAATGAGCTAGTGCGAAGACATGCGTAATTGTAGGCGCTAACCAAGTAGATAAGTATAAACAGATTACTAAATAGATAGAACATCCAAGGATAGAACGAACAATGTTTCCTTTAAAGAATGGAATCATTAACGCAATACCAAATGCGAAGAAAGCTAAATCTCCAAATGGAAGTACTTTATTTCCAGGTAAAACAATCGCTAATAATAAGGAAATAGGTACCATTAATAATGAAGTAGACATTACAGTTGGATGACCAACAGTTAAGGCAGCATCCATACCAATGTTGACAACTTTTCCATTCAACTTCTTAGAAGCAAATTCTTTAGCAGCTTCAGCAACTGGCATTAATCCTTCCATGAACATAGCAACCATTTTAGGCATGATCTTCATAACGGCAGCTGTAGACATTGCCAAGGTACCAATTTTTGCGACATCATAATGAGCAAAGATACCAACAACAGCACCAATGATTAATCCCATAACAACTGTGTCACCAAAAATGCCAAATTTTTTCGTCAATGTTTCTGCATCTGCATCTAATTTATTTAGACCTGGAATATGATCGAAAATCCAGTTCATTGGAATCGCAAAGATTACACCAGACAAAGCCATCATATGAGTAATCGCAATTCCTGGATATCCAAAGAAAGTACTGATTTTTTCTTGGAATGTATCAGCCATCAACCATTGCAACATAACAGCAACAACAGCAGCTAAGATACCTACAACAAAGCTTCCTGAAACAGCATTAGATACCAAGCCTAAGAAAGCTGGGAACCAGAAGTTCCAGATATCAACATTTAATGTTTTTGTTAATCCCAACATAACAAACACAAAGTTCACAATTAATGATAATGGAATCAATAAAATACCAATTGTCGTAGAGAATGCCAATGGACCTCCTACACCACAACCAATATCCATAATGCTTAATGAAGCTCCATATTGCTCACCCATTGTTTGAATGGCAGCACCTAAACTTCCTGACAATAAATCCAATACTAAACCTAATCCAATTGATCCAATACCAACGGTAATACCTGCCATAAAGGCTTTACCTGGCTTAACTCCAAAAATCAAAGCAATTACGAAAATGATAATTGGTAGAAACGTATTTGATCCTAAACCAATAAACCATTGTAATAAATTAATAACTACATCCATTTTCTCTTTTCCCTTCTATTACTCTTAATAAACATTTGCACTTTTTAATATTTCTGAAAATGTTTCTTCATCTGTACATTGTTTTAACTTTTCTACGGCGCTCACATCTTGAAAGAGCATCATTAAATTTTGTAGTGTATCTACTTGCTCATGTGGTTGAGACATAGCTAACATAAATACCAACTCTACAGAAATTTCATTTTCTTTATTTGTCATATCCTTAAATACGATTGGTTTCTTTAAGGATGCAAAGCAGATTTGCGATTGATTCACGTGTTTTGAATCCGTATGAGGAATCGCAAAACCCGTATTTTCAAACAAAATTCCAGTTGGATACTCTTTTTCCCTTTCTTTAAGTGCACCTACATATGTATCTTTTACAAATCCTTCTGAATACAACTTAGAACACATTTTATCTAGAAGTTGATCTTGGTTTTCAACGTCAAGTTGAAAAAAGCATAAGCGATGATCAAAATACATCTTTTCCTTCCTCCTATTTACAAAACAATTGCATCATTTGTTCTTTTTGATTGATTTCTACAATCTCTTCAACATATTCTTTTTTTTCAATAATTTGGTAGAGCTCAACAATGGCATCTTTAAATTGCTCAATATCTTTTGTCGATAGAGCCATCATTACAACGAGCTTTACCGGAACCGATCCCCAACGAATAGGATGTTTTAAAGTCATAACAGATATAACAGACTGGCAAATCGTTTCCGAATCAGCATGTGGCAAAGCCACACCTGTTTCCAGACTTGTCGTACCCATTTTTTCACGGTTATAAACAGATTGACGGAATCCTGTTTTTACATATTTTTCCTGTTCAAGTTTTGATATCATCAAATCTAAACATTCTTCTTTTGATTCAACATCCACTTGTAGTTCAACAAAGTCGATATTTAAGAATTGTGCAATCGTTGGTGATTGGAAATCTTTTGCCTTTTTCAAAAAAGCTTTTTTCGACTCTTTCTCCATCACAAAAGAGGAATACACATCCAAAATACGCACTAAGTCTTCGTTGCTGACAAGCGGAGATACTTTGATTACTGGAATCGTATCTATATTCAAATCGATTGGCGTAATAATCAAATCAACATTACGCATTCGATTGGCTTGTAGTTTATCTATGGTAGAAACTTCAATATGATCTTTTTCGGGTAAAAATTTCTTTACGCGATTTAAAATCAATTGCGAAGATGAGTTTCCATAGGGACAAATCACAATAATGTTGTTGGATTTTGATTCTCGATCTAAAGCAATTTGGAAATAGATCAAAATCAAAGAAATTTCATCATCGTTTAGTACCACATCATATTTCGATTCTAGAACCGATAATGCATACCACACTTCAGAAAACAAACGCGAATACTGATTCTTTATATCCTTTAATAATGGATTGTGAATTCGAATCCCTTTTTTCAAACGCACAACCATGGCTGGCAAATGATACAGCAAGGAATGATACAAAGAATCATTTTGGTCGAAGGACACTTTTTCAATAAATTCCATTCGTTCAATGATTTCTTTAACCATAGAAGTATATTGCGTCTCATTTGTTTTAAAACGATTTGTAATTCGATGTGCAAACAATTGACGACACAAATATTCGATATCTTCTTGTGTAAAGACTACATTCATTTCTTGTTTAATGAATTCAATCATGCTGTTGGCAACCACATATGTTTCCATATAGCGAATATTGTTGAATAAGAAATCGTTTTCCTTTTCCACATGGAAATCCATTTGAACTCGCGTAATCAAAGTAATCATAGTGATTTCCAAACTGCGAATATAATAATCGGAAACATTTTCGGTCAACTCGGCATAATTTCCATAAAGAATGTTATGTACAAGCTCAATAATGTTCGCGTCAAATAGAATATATAGAAGTTCTTCGTATCCAGAAATGCCATCAATTTTTGTCAATGTATAAAAAGAGACAATTTGTTTAATAGCTTTTTGAATGTTTAATTCATCACCACTGGCATACACGCCGTTGTCATTTGAAATAATTAAACATTTCGATCCCAATTGTTTGGAAACTGCATTTAAATCGTTATACAACGAGCTTTTACTGATGATAAATTCATCCGCTAGACTTTCCAAAGTAATCGTCTTCGATTCGATTAAAAGTCGTTTAACGATTTGCAAGCGTCGATATTCCATTGAATATTTGTCTTTCTCCGTTTGTTTTAAGAGGTTTTCCTTTAAAGCATCCTTATGCTCTTTTGTTCCTTCTAAATAAACACCCGTCCCAGGAATACGGATTAATTCAACTTGAAATTTTTTAACAAACTTTTCAATATCTTGAAAATCCGAATAAACCGTTTTGGTAGAAACAGACAACTTTCTACTAAAGAAAGAAGCAGGTCGAAAAACGTTCTGTTCGCAAAGCAATTTCATCAAATCAATTTGTCTTTGGTTCAAAACATCACCCCCATTAAAAGTTAGCTAACATGAATTCTTCTTTCTGCAACCATACTAGCATTCTTTATATTTCTACCCAATTACAACCGTTTCCATAATGATGTGGAAGCGTTTGTAATAGCCAAAAATTTCCCATAATTCATTGAAAGAAATCCTATAATTCTTTGTTAAGGTGATGGTACGAGGTATTAGAAATGTTAGATAATGTCGTATTCTTTTTAAAACCAAAAGATCAAGTGCAATTATTATATGGAATGATGTCGATCCAACAAGGCTTGGACGCTATGCAAGAAGCTCACTATACGGCTATGCCAGTTATTAACCAGAAAGGGCAGTACTTAGGAACTTTGAGTGAAGGAGATTTCTTATGGCATCACCTAGAACATCCCCATGATATGGATTTAGAAATTGAAAAGTTGATTCGTAAAGATTTTGTTCCCGCTTGTACCATTGATACCAATATCGATGACCTCTTCCAACAAGCCCTGGATCAAAACTTTGTGCCTATCGTAGATGATCGAAATATCTTTATTGGAATCGTAACCCGTAAATCTATCCTGAGTTATTTAATGCAGCACAATGGGGAAAATCCGAAAGAAAATTGATTTCATAGCGTAAATCGGTTATATTTTTTCAAAAGGAGATTTTTTTCATGACTACTGATGGCCTGCCGGGTCGACCCTATTTACTATGCTTATTTATTTTATGTATTCTCTTATCGATGCTTGCCTCGATGGTACAAGAAGTCGTCGATGATGACGATATCGAGAAGATGAATCAATACCAGGCGGAAACGCGCTGGTTACATATTTTTTGTGGATTTTGGATTGTGTTTTTGCCAACTTTGTGGATTCCTTTATCGTTTCCCATCGTGGCAATCCTTGCGATTTATTTAAATGTGTTTATTACCATACAATTACCCAAACGCTTGGTTCACACCCATAAATGGGATGCTTCCGTATTAAAAATCTATCAGGGAATCCATCCCATCATTCACATTCTTGCGCTACCAATTCAGATTTCAACCTTCTTTGCGGATGAAGATGTATCTGAAGAAGATATTCGGGAAATGATTCATGTCGGAAGTGAATCGGGAAATATTAAACAAGCCCAAACCGAAATGATTCAAAACATTTTTGAGATGGATGATATAACCATTGAAGAAATCTGTACCCACCGCAGTGATGTAATCATGTTGCACCTTGAAGATTCTGCCGAAACATGGAAACAGATCATCCATGATAATCGCCATACCTTCTATCCCATCTGTCGGGAAGATGAAGATGATATCATCGGTGTCTTAGATACAAGAGATTATTTCCGTTTAGCGGATACATCCAGCCAAGAGGTCATTTTAAACCATGCGATGGATGCCCCATTCTTTGAAGCCGAAAGCTGCAAAGTGGACCACCTTTTCAAAGAGATGACCGCCCATAAAAACTATTTTGCGATTGTCTTAGATGAATATGGTGGAATGACAGGTATTTGTACGCTGCATGATATTATGGAAAGTCTGGTCGGGGAAATCTATGAAGAAGATGAATTGGATCGTAAAGAGATTCAACGCATTGATTCCAACCAATGGCGCATCTACGGATCGGCAGAAATCGAAGATGTCGAACAAGCATTAGGTATTTCCTTACATGACGATGATGAAAACGAAACCTTTAACGGCTATATTCTTTCGCAGTATGGTCGGATTCCAGAAAATGGATCCCAATTTGAAATACGTACAAAAGACTTATTAATAACGGTGAAAGAGGTCAAAAACCATCGTATCGAACAAACTATTGTTCAGCTTTCAAACGATTACTAGACACAACCAACGTTGTGTCTTTTTTAAAAGGAGAACTTATGTTAAAAAAACTACTAGCCTGCCTTTGTGCACTAAGCCTGACTTGGACAAGTGTTCCGATTTTCGCCCAAGAGAAAACGGCATCAAGTCCGAATGAAGAATTCACAAAATTCATCAATGAAGATTTTAAAGAAAACTTAGAAGATGACTACACAACCTTACATACCTATATTGCCAATCCGGAAAACTACGATATTTCCTATGATAATATCCATGTCACCTTAGGAACCTTTACAACTTCCAAAGAGGATAAAGCCTTACTCCATAAAGAAATCAAACGCTTAAACGCCTTTGACCGTAATACTCTTGATGCTACCCAACAAGTCATCTATGACGAGTATATGGATTCTTGTTCACTGGCTAAAGAAATGATCAAGGATAAATACAAATATCTGGCGAATATCTGGTCCAGCAACAATGGTCTTGTCAATACATTAAATAACTATTTTGCGAACTTTGAAGTCTACAACGAAAAAGATATCGAAGCCTTCATGACCTTATTAAAAGATACCAAGCGCTATTCCAAGGAAGCCATTGCCTATTCCAAGCAACAAGCCAAAGAAAATCAATTATGTTTTGACTATAAAGAAACCATGGATGCGATTCAAACCACTTTGGATAATAAAGACGATAATGAAATTCTAAAAAACATCACCAAAGAAATCGAAGCATTGGGACTGGATCCAACCACCCAACAAAACTATCTGGATTCGATTCAAAACATTTTAGATACGGATTATTATCCAAGCTTTACCTATATAAAAAAAGAACTAAAGGGCTTAAAGAATCAAGTCTTAAGTGCCCGTCCGATTACTTCTTTTAAAAATGGAAAAGCCTATTATCGTTTACTGGTTCAATCCCAAGCCAGTACCAGTAGAACACCAGCTAAAATATTAAATCAGCTAGGTAAAGCCTATGATACAAGTATTTCAAACCTGCAAGCGAATTCCGATAAACTGGAAAATGTTCCAAATACAAACTTTACCAGTCCGAATGAAATTATGGCTTTCTTGGTACAAAACTACACCAAGAATATGCCCGAGATCACCGTACCGGAATACGATATTCAAAATTTACCAGATGAACAAACTTCTAAGAATATCGTTGCCTACTACATTACACCGATTTTAGATCAAGCCTATTCCAATCGAATTCGTTTTAATGCCAAAGACTATGGCAAGGACTTAAGCAGTATTGATACTTATCTGACCTTTGCCCATGAAGGAATGCCAGGACATATGTACCAATACAACTATAACCAGGCCCATATGACCTATAATATCCAACGCCTCTTTAGCGAAACAGCTTTTTCCGAAGGCTTTGCGATGTTTGCCGAACAAGAAGCCCTGGCATATTTAGGCACATATGATGCCGATCAAATCAAATTAATGATGGACTATGAAGCCCTAAATTACTACATGCCAAGTGTGCTTGATTTGACAATCAACTTACAAGCTTTATCCAAAAAGGAATTCTTAAAAGCTTATAAAGATACCATGGACAAAGACACTTTAGAATCTTTATATGAAACAGCTTGTTATGAACCATGTACGTATTTACCTTATGCCTATGGCTACTATAAGATTCACTCATTCCAGACTAAAGCTCAAAAGAAGCTAAAAGATCAATACGATAATAAGGCTTTTGTGAATGCCTTATTAGAAAATGGCATTGTGAATTTTGACATCTTAGATAAAAAAATACAAACCTATATTAATTCCGTTTCCGCTTAAAAAGGTGCAGAGCATAAGCCCTGCACCTTTTAATCATCTTGATCTACATCAATTTTATTTCTTAAATTAGATCCATAACGAATCCGAATGCCATTATCCTTCACATGAATCTTTTTGACCTTTTTCTGTTTCCATACCTGGGCCACATTTTCCGCTATACTATGAAGGGATCGAAGCGTTGTATTGTAATCTTCTTCCCCATTGTATTTCTTATCATGTAGTTTAAAGTACAAATCCAACGAATCGTGATCGTCATCATAATCATACGGTTCTTCACTTAGATCAAAGACCGAAGAATAGCTGATCTGAATCGTATCCGGATCTAAAGAAGGATCTTCCACCATTTCTTTTAGCTGAACCGAATGATATCCATTGTAATACCCATTCACATAACTGGAATATTCTGTATCGATATCAATATCTTCAATGGATGAATCAATTTTCTTCGTATAGGTCTTTTCTTCCCCTTGTAGCACAACGGGTTTTTCTTCAATTTTTGCGATTTCCGCTACAAAGATGCCAAACCCTACGCAGCAACATACAATCGCACAAATAAATGTCACAACAATCTTACGCATCTTACTCACCTCGCTTTGGCCAGAAATACAAAATTGCGGCCAGTAAGGAAATACATCCTAAGAGGATTCCCACGCCAATAAGCGTTAAACCCCAGCTAATTGTTTGAAAACTCAAACAGAAATACAAGTAAACCAAAAAGCCAATCAAAGCACCAATCGTACCAGCTAAGACAGGAAAGGCAATCATCACCAAAAGGATTTTTAAAACCGTTGGGCCCCATGAATGCGTACTCTCTACTCTTTCATGATACAGCCCTTCTTCTTTCTGTCCCTGGCATAAGTCGGATACATCCTGCATAACACCTGGTTGATTTTCTTGATTTTGGTATCTCTTAAATCTTCGTTTCATAATGACAATCAAGAAATACAGGGCACAGATAAAATATAGAAAATAGAAGAAACTCATTAAGATTTTGTGTAACCATTCTAAATCAAAAGATACAAATGACAGGCATAAGTTCACAAATAAGCCAAAAATCACATTCACTATAATGTAGCGACCAACCAATAAGAGTATCAATAAGACAATACAGTCAAAAATTAAATGGGCAATTTGATTCAAGCCCAAGTGTCCAACCGATTTAGCCAGATTTTCGGCATGTTCAAAAGCTTTATCCAAGGTACGATCGGTTCTTGATTCAAGCGAAGACGTATTGATTTTATAAGCCTCTAAGATTTCTTTAGCTAATTCATCCACATCGCCAAAGCCTGCAACCGCTTCTTTTTCACTTGTTCCATCCGCCATTTTGTCATCAATATACGCACTGTATTCCGTTAGAATATCTGTACGTTCTTTTTCCGAAATCAAATGCAGCTTCTTTTCCAGCTTTGCGATAAATTCATTCTTTGTCATCGGTACTTTCCCCCTTTAAATATGCGTTCACCGTTGCAGAAAAATCAGTCCATTCCGCCAATAAATCCGCATAGGTCTTTTGGCCCAGTTCCGTAATGTGGTAATACTTGCGCGGTGGGCCTTCCTTTGACTCTTTTAAATACGATTCCAACAAATGATCATTCAATAAACGTTTTAATAAAGGATAAATCGTCCCTTCATTCACATCGATGACCTTATTGATACGAGTAACCATTTCATAGCCATATAAGTCATCTTCTAAAATCGTTTTTAGAACAACCAATTGAAGAACCCCTTTTTTAAATTGAGCATTCATACAATTTTCTCCTCTTTCACTATCATATTAAACATACTACTATGTATTGTCAAGTACTATAGTTTATTTAGTTCCAAGCCTAAAAAAAACACCACAAGTTGTGGCATTTCCTTTACCTCTTCTCAATCCCAATCAAAAAAGGCACATTTTCTTGACCAAGCTTTTTCATTTGAATCATTTCAAAACCCGATAAAGATTCTAAATAATCTTGAATTACTTGAGCTTCTTCCAAGCCTTTTTCATGCGGATAAAATACCAGGGCCATACGCCCTCTGCGCTTTAAAAGGTTTAAACCTTTTTGTACCGCAGTTAAGCTGGTATTCGCTAAGGTAGTAATAGCTTTATTGCCATGTGGGCAATAACCAAAGTTAAAAATGATGGCATCGATGTCTTCGCTAATACAATCCAGATGTTCATGACCTTTTAAAAGAACATGTAAACGAGAATTATGGATTTTGTTCTCGGTTTCTCTACCAACTTCTTCCTGAATTTCAAATCCATACACTTTATGTACGCCTTGTTCCAAGAAAAATGTCGCATCTTTGCCATGCCCCAATGTCGCATCAATACAAATCGCCTGCGAATGTAAAGCCGGCAATAAAAATTCATGCGATAAATCCACCATGGATTTCATGAACGAATACCTTCTTTATATAAGAGATAATCTTGTTCTTCATTACAGACAAAAGTCACATCAATAGCTTTCGCTTTGGGATATTGGGCAAATACATCTTTGATTGTATGGATCGCAATTGCACAAGCTTGGTCTCTAGGATAGCCATAGGTATCTGTTGAAATACACGGAAAAGCCAAGGTCATATGTTTTAAATGATTTAACTTAAAATATTCATACGCAATCGACATCGCATTCCAGTAACAAGCTTCCAAATACTCCTGATCTTTTTTACTTCCAGAATAAATAGGACCGGCTACATGAATAATGGCCTTACAAGGCAAATTATACGCTAAGGTCATCTTGGCTTGTCCTGTTTGACAAGTTTTTAAACGCTGGCAAGCGTCTGTCAAGCGATATCCACCCGCTTTACCAATCGCAATGCCTACCTTTCCAATCGGTGTAACTGAAGTATTAACGGGATTGACAATCACATCAAAATCCAAACGTGTGATATCCCCTTTCATCACTGTAATCATAAAGGTTCCTTCCCTTCTATTCTGCATTATAAACAAAATCCAGCTTTTATCAAACTACCGGTATTTTTCTCTAAGCTCTTTCAATAAGTCTTCGCTTTGATTCTTTTGCGGATGATAAAAACAATCCAAAAGAATTTCTTTTAAGATAGGTTTAATTTGGGCTTTTTCACAATTTGTTGTCAGAAATACATCTTTTCCATTAATCGCTAAATCCGTGATAGCCATGGGACGCATTTCCTGACAGTCGGCATAAACTTCTTTTAACTTCTTCCATTTAACAATCGTTCTTTGTCCATAAGCCGAATGGGCCATAATGTCACAATACTTCACAAGCAATAACTGTTGCATAAAGGCATCATCAAAGCCACGTTCGATACGCATTTTTGCAATAAAAGCCAAAGGATCCGAACACTTCTCATCATGGTATAAAACCAAATTTGGAATGGTTCTCTTCTGTACATTCGTCAATTTAAAATCATGACAAATACGTTTGGCAATCGTATATCCCAAAACTGGATGGCCTTTAAAGTGATCTTTGCCATCCCTAGTTGTCTTGCAGGCAGGTTTTGCGAGATCATGCATCAACAAAGCATAGGCAAGCGTTTCATCAAAAGTTGGCAATAATGCACAAGCTCGCAAAATATGGTGCAGAACGTTGGTGTCATGATAAGGGGTTGTTTGTGTACATGTTCTGCACGTTTCTAATTCTGGCATCCAATGTGACAATAATTGTGTCATATTTTCGATTTCATACGGATTATACGCTAAAATCTTCGTTAGTTCTGAACGAATTCGTTCTACCGAAATGCTGGTGATATAAGGTGTACAAGCTTGGATTGCTAAGAAAGTCTTCGCTTCGATTTGAAAATGATAACGACTCGCAAAACGATGCGCCCGCAACATCCGCAGGGCATCTTCTTCAAAACGCTTATTCGCATCACCAACCGCGCGAATCAAACCCTTCTCTAAATCACTCTGTCCCCCAAAAGGATCGACAAGACCAACCTCAGGATGATACGCCATCGCATTGATGGTAAAATCACGACGTGCCAGATCTTGCACCAAATCATCCACAAATTGTACGGAATTGGGATGGCGATGATCTTGGTAATCGGCCTCAATACGATAGGTCGTCACTTCAACCATATTCGTATCCGTTAAAATCGTAATGGTTCCATGTTTCTTTCCCGTCGGAATCGTATGGGAAAAGATAGTTTCGACTTGATCTGGTAAGGCATTGGTTGTGATATCATAGTCACTTGGTTCAATGCCTAACAGAGCATCCCGAACACATCCACCCACCACAAAAGCTTGAAAGCCATGGTCATTCAAGGACGATAAAATATTTGAAACATAGTTGGGTAAATCCATTCTCTTTTGCATAAAAATAGTATACCATGTCCCTCTTTCTTCGTATAATCGATCTCATTCTTGTTTATTTTGTTGCTGACAAGCTATAATAAAACTAGAAAAGAAAGTGAGGCCAAGTTATGTGTACTGCAGCTACTTATCAATCCAAAAACTTCTATTTTGGAAGAAATCTCGATTATGAATTTTCTTATGGCGAACAAATTGTAATCCTGCCAAGAAAATATCCTTTACATTACCGTCATGCCGATTCTATAGAAGAACACTATGCCATCATTGGTACGGCTTTTGTCCTTGAAAATACCCCTCTTTATTATGATGCCATCAATGAAAAAGGCTTGGGAATAGCCGGCTTAAACTTTGTCGGCAATGCCGCATATAAAGACTATGATGCCAATTGCACCAAAGACCAAATTGCCCAGTTTGAATTCATTCCATGGATCTTAAGTCAATGTGCTTCCGTTCGTGAAGTTAAAGAAAGACTCAACAATCTATCTTTATTAGCCGAACCTTTTAATTCCCACCTACCAAGTGCCCAACTCCATTGGCTCATAGCCGATAAAGAAGCTTGTATTGTCGTAGAATCCATGTCCGATGGTTTACATGTTTACGATAATCCAATTGGGGTTCTTACCAACAACCCACCTTTCCCTTATCAAATGTTTGCCCTGAATAACTATCCGGGACTTTCTTGTCATCAACCAAGTCCGACCTTTGCAGATCAGTTAGCTCTTGATAGTTATAGTCGTGGGCTAGGCGGACTCGGTATCCCTGGTGATCTTTCCAGCCAGTCTCGCTTTGTGAAAGTTGCCTTCACAAAATTAAATTCTTTATCCCTAGAAGGTGAATTGGAAAGTGTCAGTCAGTTCTTCCATATCCTGGATTCCGTTGCCCAACAAAAAGGCTGTTGTGAAGTAGCAAAAGATAAATACGAAATCACGCTGTATAGTTCTTGTTACAACGCCGATAAAGGCATCTACTACTATACAACCTATGACAACCATCAGATTACCGGCATCGATATGCATAAAGAGAACTTAGATGGAACGGAATTTATCGCTTATCCAATGCAGACCAAGGGAGAAATTACTTGGCAAAACTAATGCCAACAAGAAAGAAGTTTTCGCTTCTTTCTTTTTTTGTGGCACAAAAAAAGAAGCACTCAGAAATTGATAGGGTTTTTTCTGAAATGCTTCTCAAAATGATACCACATTACTTATTCTAGTAATGTAGCCATATTGTCACATATTTTCCCATTTTTCGCAATAGATAAACACACAATTTCTTTACACATTTTTCGAAAAGTGTATAAAAAAACTTTGAACTTTTTTAGCACTTTAGTGTTGACACTGCTAAAGATAGTGCTATTATATTAGCAGATAAAGAAGTAGAGTGCTAAGAGCACAGAGGAGGTCTTACCTATGCGTTATGTTCCAGATGTAAATAAATATGATTTATTCGATGATTTCTTTAATGATCATCAATCAGCCGGTGTTCTAAAAACCGATATTCAAGAAAAAGATGGCTACTACATTTTGAATATGGAAGCACCCGGTTATAAAAAAGAAGATATCCAAATCGAATTAAGCCAAGGTTACTTAAAAGTAACCGCCACAAAACAAGGCCACAACGAAAGCAATGGTCGCATCGTTCGTAAAGAGCGTTATGTGGGAACCAGCTCTCGTAGTTTCTATATCGGAGATGGATATAAAGAAGAAGATATTAAAGCCAGCTTCGATAATGGTGAATTGAAAATCACTTTACCAACCGAAGTAAAGAAAGAAGAAGAAGCGAAACAAACCATTCGCATTGACTAAGGTAGGAGGAATGAATTATGCGTTATTATCCAGGATTTGCTCATTTATTTGATGATTTTTTCAACGACAGTATTTCTAGTCAAAGTGGTGCTTTAAAAACAGACATCACCGAAAAAGATGGCATGTACATTTTGGAAATGGAAGTTCCCGGCTATAAGAAAGAAGACATTCAAATCGAATTAGACCAAGGTTACTTGAAAGTGCAAGCCAGCCGTTCCGATGAAAAAGAAGAAAAAGGTAAATACGTTCGTAAAGAACGTTATGTCGGAACTTGTTCCCGTAGCTTCTATGTCGGAGAAGGCTACAAACAAGAAGACATTAAAGCCAGCTTCGATAACGGAGAATTAAAGATTACTTTGCCAACCGAAGCAAAGAAAATCGAAGAAAACAAGAAAATGATTTCTATTGAATAGAAAGGGTGATTTGTATGATGTATTATCCAACATTTAAACCGTTTTCTAACACAAACATTTTGAAAACAGACATCCAAGAAAAAGACGGAAAATATCTTTTCAACATGGAAGCCCCAGGCATTAAGAAAGAAGATATCCAAATTGAATTGGATGAAGGCTATTTGACAGTGACCGCATCAAGAAATACGGAGAATTCCGAAACCGATGAACAAGGTCAAGTCATTCGCCAAGAGCGTAGTGTAGGTTCTTTTAGCCGTAGTTTCTATGTCGGATCTGCTATCAAACAAGAAGACATCCAAGCCCATTTTGAGAATGGGGAATTAAAGATTTCCGTTCCAAAAATAGACGCAAAAACCGAATCACAAACTCATGCGATTCCTATTGAATAATAAATTTGCCACCAGAATTCTGGTGGCATTTTTTAGTATTTTTTCATTTTAATCATTTTATTGGCATGTTGGGCCGCAATGGCACCATCACTAGTTGCCGTAACAATTTGGCGTAGATCCTTGGCAATAATATCTCCCGCCGCATAAATGCCGGCTACTTTTGTCATCCGATTCTCATCCACAAGCACATAGCCTCGAGAATCTAGAATATCCAAACTCTTCAAAGCCGAAGACATCGGATTTTGTCCTTGATATGGGAAGATTCCCTTAGCTTCTAAGGTTTTCTTTTGACCTTTTTCATCAACAATCAAACCAGTTACTCGGCCTTTTTCACTACAAACTTCTAACGGTTTAGTTTCATGCAATACTTCGATCTTTGGTTGATTTTCCAAATATTTTTGCACACTTGGATCCGCTTGAATCTCTAAGCCTTCGACTAAAATCGTAACCTTGCTGGCAAACATCGTTAAAAAGTTAGCCTCTTCAATAGCTGCATTATTTGAACCAACTACAATCACTGGCATATCTCTAAAAAAGGCACCATCACATACGGCACAAAAACTAACACCATGGCCAATATTGGCTTTTTCATTAGGAATTCCCATCATCGCTTCTTGCGTTCCCATCGCTAAGATGACTGCTTTGGCAGAAATCTGGCTTCCATCTTCTAAAGTGATTTCTTTTTGGGCATTGACTTCTACGACCTTGCCATACATGTATTCAGCACCAAAAGCCGTCGATTGTTCAAACATCGACGCTGCCAAGTCGGCTCCATTGACTTCTGGTACACCAGGATAATTGGCAATATGATAAGTCTTTAAGAGTTTTCCGCCTGGGGCACCACTATCAATCATAACGGTATTTAATCCGGCTCTAGAACCATAGATGGCTGCACTCATACCCGCTGGTCCGGCACCAATAATAGCTAAATCAACTTCTTTGTTCATCGTGCTCACCTCACCAGATGCGTTTATCGCACCAACATTTTTCTTCTTTGACAATGTTTAGTAGATCTTTAAAATCATGAATGATCTGACAAGGCTTACTTTGTACTAAGCCTTTTTTCTCTTGGCTATCCCCACTATAGGCAATCGAATAAGCTGCCATATGTTTGGCCGCCAATACATCACTGATGGAATCACCAATATACGCTACATTGTCATGGCCTAATTTTAACTGATCACAAGCTGCAATCAAGCCAGATGCATCGGGTTTTGGCAAAGGACAAGTCTCCGCACCAATGATGACCGAAAAATAGTTAGAAAGTTTCGCCTGTTTTAAATCCACTTCAATCAAATTCGTCGTTTTATTCGAAACAATGCCCATCATATACCCTTGGGCTTGTAACGTTTTTAACGTTTCTTGGACTTGCGAAGAAACTTCTAAGTACTTCGGTGCCATCTCTTGGATATACAAACGATCATATAGCGCATGTAGTTTCGGAATTCGCTCTTTCGGAAAATACTGAGCAAGCACTTCATCAGCTGTTGGACCAAAGAAAGTCGCCTTTTCTTCCTCACTTAAGTGCGTATCTGGTTTTTCTTTTTCAAATAGTTTATCCCAAAGATGATAGATGGCTTTACGACTGGATACCAGAGTTCCATCTACATCAAAAAGTAAGACAGGTTTTGTCTTAGGGGCAAAGATACCTGACAAACCAACCAAACCAATCACAATAAATAGAATCGAAATAATCTGGGCAATCCGGAAAGAACCCAACATTAAAGAATCGGTTCGTAAACCTTCAATAAAGAAACGGGAAATGCCATACCAGATAAAATACATAAAGCCGGCATCGCCACGTTTGCGATAGAAAAACTTGCGGAACACAAAGACAATCAAAAGGAAACCTAAGAGGTCCATGCAGCTTTCAAATAAGAAAGTTGGCATGCGATAGGCTCCCTGTATATACATCTGCTGCTTAATAAACGCAGGAAAATGCGCATAGAAGCCCTCGGAAACAACCCGACCATAGGCCTCTTGATTCGCAAAATTGCCCCAACGACCAAAAGCTTGTGCCAATAGAACATGTGGCATAATCAAATCAAACATCCGCAACAAAGAAACGCGATGCTTTCTAAAGTAATAGATACTAAAGAGAAGGCCTGCAATTAAGCCACCATGAATCGCCAATCCTCCTTGCCAGATTGCCAGAATATCTTCGGGATGCAGCGAATAATAATCCCATTCAAAAATCACATAATAAATTCTGGCGCCGAGAATTCCACATATCAACAAAGGAAAGAGATAATTCTCTAATAAAGAAGAAGGATAGCCCCACTTTTGGATAATATGCTGGCTCAAGGCATAGGCACAGACTGCACCGGTTAAGATAAATACGGCATAGCAGGTGATCTGCAACGATCCAAAAGAAAGGAAAATACGACTATTTGGTAGTAGCTGCATTTTCTTCTTCCTCGTCTTCTTCACTTTTATTTGCATAGATTGCCTGAATGACACGATCTTCAAACTCTTTGGCCGAATCAATTCCGTTTTGTATCAACAAGTAATTGGTTACCGCTGTTTCAATAATCGTAGCCATTGGACGTCCACTACTAACCGGAATCCGAATCTTTAAAATACGAATGCCGCAAATCTCCGAATACTCTTTTTGTTCAATCCCAATCCGATCATAGGCTTTAGAATCATCAAAGGCTTCTAAGACAATATGTAAGGCAATCTCGGCGCGACTGGCAAACGAACCAATTCCAAACATACGTTCCACATTGATGACACCAACCCCGCGCATTTCCATATACCCTTTTAATAACGGTGGCGTACGACCAACCAGGGTATTATGAATGTTGTAACAATCGACCCGATCATCGGCAACGATTTGATGACCTTTTTTAATTAATTCCAGGGCGATTTCGCTTTTACCCATGCCAGAAGGACCGGTAATTAAAACACCCGTTCCAAACATACGCACCAGCTCGCCATGAATAATGACCGACTCAGCTAACTTCTCATCTAGAAAATTGGTAATATTAATAACCGTGCGTGAGGTTTTCTCCTTGGTATGAAATACCGGGAAATTCTTGCGCATCGCAAGTTCGACTAAAACCTCCGGTACCTTTTGATTATGCGCAATCACAATGGCAGGAGTTTGTTCATTGGTTAAGAATTCAAACGAACGTCTTTGACTGATCTGGTCCATCTCTTCTTCAATATATCGCGATTCTTTTTCCCCAATCACGACCAGACGCTTCACCATCGTTTCAGGAAAATACCCAGCCAGTTCTAAGCCTGGACGATTGGTATCAGCCAATTCAATTTGCCGTAAAAGACTGGTCTCATCACCGGCAACCTGTTCCCAATCAAATTGTTCACTTAATTCTTTTACTGTTACTTCTCGCATACTCACGGCCTTTCTAATAACGGTTTTAAATATTGCCCCGTATAGCTTTCTTTTACTTCACACAATTGTTCTGGGGTGCCCGTACCAACAACCGTACCACCACCATCGCCCCCTTCAGGGCCCATATCAATTAAAGCATCTGCACACTTGATCACATCCAAGTTGTGCTCGATCACTAATACTGTATCACCATGATCGACTAAACGCTGCAAAACTTCAATTAATTTTTTTACATCATCGCTATGCAGACCTGTCGTTGGTTCATCTAGAACATACAAAGTCTTTCCGGTTGGTTTCTTTTGCAGCTCACTGGCCAATTTAACCCGTTGGGCTTCTCCACCTGATAGCGTTGTAGCACTTTGACCCAAGGTAATATAGGAAAGACCTACATCACATAAAGTCTGCAGTTTATGCGCAATCTTAGAGACCGAACTAAAGAAATCACATGCTTCTTCAATGGTCATATCTAAAACATCCGCAATCGTCTTCCCTTTGTATTTTACCTGCAAAGTCTCTTCATTATAACGCGTACCATTACATTGGTCACACTTCACATAAACATCGGGTAAAAACTGCATGGAAATACGTAAAATACCATCCCCCTGACAAGCTTCGCAACGACCTCCTCGCACATTAAAGGAAAAGCGTGATTTATCAAAACCTAATAACTTCGCTTCTTTGGTTTGCGCGAACAAAGCGCGAATATCATCAAATACACCCGTATAGGTAGCCGGATTCGAACGCGGGGTTCGACCAATCGGATCCTGACTGATTTCGACAATTTTATCAATATTTTCTAAGCCTTTGATAGCTTTGACTTTTCCTGGATGTACATGAGCTTTTCCTAAGGCATGTTGGATACCATGGGTTAGTACTTCGGTTACTAAGCTGGACTTACCAGAACCCGAAACACCCGTTACAACCGTAAAGGTGCCGAGCTTAATATCAACTGTCACTTTCTTTAAATTGTTTTGGCGGGCCTGGACAATGCGCAATTTCTTGCCATTGCCTTTACGGCGTGTCTTTGGCACTTCAATTTTCTTACGTCCACTTAAATACGCCCCAGTAATAGAATTCGGATTAGCCATGACTTCTTCTGGTGTTCCGGCCGCTACAATTTCACCACCATGAACCCCAGCTCTAGGACCCACATCCACAATATAATCGGCAGCGCGCATCGTATCTTCATCGTGTTCAACCACAATCAAAGTATTACCTAAATCGCGCATTTCCTTTAAAGAAGCAATCAAACGATCGTTATCTCTTTGATGTAAACCAATACTTGGTTCATCCAAAACATACATAACGCCCGTTAATTTCGAACCAATTTGCGTAGCCAAACGAATCCGTTGGGCTTCCCCTCCACTAAGGGAACCAGCCAAACGATCTAAGGTCATATATCCTAAACCTACATGGTCTAAGAATTCTAAGCGACTCTTCACTTCTTTAATAATCAAGTTGGCAATCTTGGCCTGCATCTCATTTAACGTCAAGCTATCCATAAAAGTACGCGCCTGGCTGATACTCATTTGAGTAAATTCATAGATATTTTTCCCTTGAATCTGTACCGATAAAGCTTGCGGATTCAAGCGAGCCCCTTTACAGCTTGGACACTCTTGATCCGAGATAAAGGAACCATACCACTCTCGGGAAAAAGCGGAACTTGTCTCTTGGTAGCGCCTTTCAATCATCGGGCAAACCCCTTCGATGTATTCCAGTTTGGATTGCTGGATCCCAGAACGGGAAACCAGGGTATACGCAATAGGTACATCGCTGCCATAGAGCACAAAGTTTAAACGCTTTTTATCCAAATCTTTTAACGGTGCTTCTTTATCAATTTCATAATATTCAATCATCGCATTGATCCGTTGCCATTCCAGATTTTCGGTATTTACGATGTTCTTATAATAACGAATTCCCCCTTGGGAAATACTGAGATTCCAATCAGGAATCAATAAGTCCAAATCCACTTTTTGCGTAACACCCAATCCATGACATGTTGGACAAGCCCCAAAAGGTGCATTAAAGGAGAATAAACGCGGTTCAAGTTTTGGAACCGAAAAGCCGCACTCTTTACACGCAAAATTGCTGGAAAAGAGCATCTCTTCTTCGTTAGTCGCACAAATCGCAAAGCCATCACTCAAACGCAGTGCCGTTTCTAGAGAATCGTAGAAACGGGAACGATTGTCTTTGCGCACAATGCGGTCCACAACAACTTCAATCGTATGTTTTTTATTCTTTTCTAGACTTTGCACTTCTTCTATATACTGAATTTGGCCATCAATCCGAACTCGGACAAAGCCTTCTTTGCTTAAATTCTCTAAAAGGTCTTTATGCATTCCTTTTTTCGCATTCACAACCGGACTTAGAATCGTACATCGGCTTCCTTCCGGTAAAGCCATAATCCGATCCACCATCTCTTTGGTCGTACTTCCGGTAATTGGAATATGATGCGTTGGACAATAAGGCACCCCAATACGGGCATACATCAAACGCAAGTAATCATAGATTTCGGTAGCCGTTCCCACGGTTGAACGTGGATTGTTGGAAGTGGTTTTTTGATCAATCGCAATGGCTGGCGATAAACCCGAAATTTCATCCACATCCGGTTTCTCACTATTGCCTAAAAATTGTCGGGCATAGCTCGATAAACTCTCCATATACCTTCTTTGCCCTTCGGCATAAATCGTATCAAAGGCCAGAGAAGATTTTCCAGAACCAGAAACGCCGGTCATAATCACAAATTTATCTTTGGGAATCCGGACATTTATGTTCTTTAAATTATTCTCTCTTGCCCCTTTTATATCAATATATTTCGTTGCCATACATATCTCCTGAGCCCCATTATATCATAACTTCGCCAAGCCTTTTCAAAGAGTTATTAGTGGTAAAAAAGACACTTTTTTCAAAGTGTCAGATGTCTTTATTCAGCATAAATGGCTTGGGAATGATGGGCAATTCGCTGTCCTTCTGGCGTTGAAGCAAACAAGAATTCAATGCCTTTTCCTTTCGCAAAAGGACGACTGCTCTCACCTAAAACCTGGAACAATTTAGGATTTTCTGGTTGCATATCCACCACAATAAACCAATGGGAAGGTTGCCCTTTGACCAAACGCTCTTTTAAGTAGATAGCTTTGATTTCCTGGTGGGCTTGTCCGACCGCAATCAAGTTATCCTTCAATTCCTCGACATTGCCAACCGGTTCTCGCAAATTAAAGCGTTCATCGCTGGTTACATGATGTTCGGTTAGATCCTTCATGCGATCTTTATTTAAATCCAGGATGTATTGACAGGTTAAAGGCACATTTTCCGAATAAGGATCGACAACAATTCCTACGACATCATCTTTCGACATTTCAATGAAGGGTAAGAACTGTTCAAAGGTCATAATCAAAGATTCGGTTTCATTATTATGATCCCATTTTTTTAATTCTTCCATGCTGGTAAAAGCTGGAAAATAGTAATTTCCCTGGTCATCGGCAATCACCAACAATTGAAATTTTGTATCTGGTGCAAAGACCATTTGCCCATTTTCATCTGCTTCTGGGGCTTTATCCCATTGGGCAGGCGCTAAAAGTTGCCCGGTAATCAAAGCATCATTCATCTGCTGAATGGTCAAGGCATTCTCATTTTGGCGCAAAGCCACAATGGCTTTCTTCATTTCCGTATTTTTAAAAGTTTTCATGCTAATCTCCACTAATCGCACATTCTTTAAAACGAATGCTAGGACTGGCTACTGTGTGATATTTCCAATCCAAATCATTTCCTACTTCCACAACTTGATTCATCAAGTGTAGGAAACTGTCCGCAACCGTAATTAAACGAATGGCTTTTTCTTTTCGTCCATTTTTTATCAAATATCCGTTACATTGTAAAGAAAAATTTGTCGTGACGAAATCTAAACCCGCATGTAAACCTTGTAAATCATCAATCACAAGCCCATCGCCCATTTCTTGACACATTGTTTCTAGACTCTTCTTGCCCGGTTGGATGCAGCAATTCATCGGTTGTACACTGACATCCGAAGCATAGGAAGATTTAAAACCATTGCCGGTAGATTCTAAATGCAGACGAGTTGCACTGCTTGTATCTAACAACATATTCGCAAATACACCATCATGGACTAAAACCGTTCGCTGGGTTGGACAACCCTCATCATCAAAATTGGCAATCGATAAACAATCGCTGTTTTTTGGATCATCAATAATCGTAATCTTATTTGAGAATATGGTTTGATTTAACTTGTCTTTGATTGGAGAAATGCCTTTATAAATCAAGTCTCCATTAAATAAGCCCATAAAAGAACTCAATAGCGAAGTCATGGCCTTATTGGAGAAAATAACCGGACAACTTTGCGAAGGCATCGATGTCGCACTTAATTGGAACAAAGCCTTTTGACAAAGTTTGGCGACAAAGGCATCGCTATCAAAGTGCTTCAAATTCTCAATCACTTCAATTTCATAATCGTCCATAACGATATCGTTTTCTTTGACAACAACACTGGCAACCAGGTATTGCACACAGTCTGCATCTTTTTCTTGCATACCATAGGAATTGATGATTTCACGTGTTTGACTTGATTGTTCCCAGCCAAGTGATGCCACTTGGATAATCCGTGAATCATACGCCAATAATTTCTTTTCCAGGCTTTCCAGGCAGGCTTTGATTTCTTCCATACTTGGTTCTACCCAATGGTGGGTATTTTTAACCATTTCATATTTTTCGGGTTTGCGAATTTTCGCAAGATCGGTACTTGTAATGGTTTGAGCTTGTTCTTTTAAAGAATCTAAGACCTCACCCATCTTTTCATCTTCGACTTTTTCTAAGGCAAGATAGGCCATATTGCCTTGATAGACACCCCGAATCGAAGTGCCCAGAATATTATTGGTCGTCACAGTTTCCATCTGGCCATCAAACCAATTTACACTGCGACCTTTTTGTTGGCTTTGATAGATTTCAAAACTTTCAAAGCCTTTCTCATTCGCACATTGAATCCATTTTTCTTTATTCATTTGATGTACCTCCTACGGTAATCGAACTGACCCGAATCGCAGGTTGTCCGACATCAACGGCAATACTTCCGCTAATCGAGCCGCACATACCCTGGCCACGTTTTAAATTATCGCTCACACGATCAATATTCATTAAAATTTCACTTCCGGTACCAATCAAAGAAGCCCCTTTGACAGGAACGGTAATCTTACCGTCTTCAATCAAATACCCTTCGGTGACCGCAAAGTTGAATTCACCAGTTTGTGGATCGACGCTGCCGCCACCCATATTCTTGGCATAGAGACCACGCTTGATTCCGGCAAACATTTCTTCAAAGGAATCTGTTCCTGCAGCAATATAGGTATTCGACATCCGACTGGTTGGTTCATACTTATACGATTGTCTACGTGATGAACCGGTTGGTTCCATATGCATACGCCGACCATTTAAACGATCAACCATATATGATGTTAAAATTCCATCTTTGATCAATACGCGTTTTTGTTGGAGATTGCCTTCATCATCGATGTTTTCCGAACCCCATCCATTGACAATAGTTCCATCATCGATGGCGGTTACTTTCGTACTGGCAATTTGTTGGCCTAACTTATTGGCAAAAACACTTTGGTTTTTGGAAACCGAAGTAGCTTCCAGGGCATGTCCACAAGCTTCATGGAAGATAACCCCACCAAAACCATTATCAATAATGACTGGCATTTTACCCGATGGACAGTCTTTGGCGTCCAGTAAAACCAAAGCTACTCGACAAGCTTCTTTGGCAATTGCTTCGGGGGTTGTCGTCGCAAAGAATTCCAGTCCGGCACTGGCACCTGGTCCATAGAAACCGGTTTGCATCGTCTTTTCATCTTGGGCATACGCACTACAAACCATACGTGTACGTACGCGGGTATCTTCGACCCAACGACCCGTACTATTGGCAATTTGGACATGTTGCTTCACAGAAAGTAAACCACTGGTCGTTTTTACGATTCTGTCATCTTCTTTTTTCGCACATCGATCCAAACGCGAAAGTAACTGTACTTTTTCTTTTAAACTTGTTTGAAAAGGATCTTGTAGAACCGGATGTTTATTTTCAATTTTTGTATAGTGTAAAGAAACCGTCGTTTCTTTGTCTTCCTTTCCTAATCCAGAGCGCAAATCATCTACCAGTTGATTTAGGCTGTCCATATCTTGTTGGTTCGAATAGCCATACACCGATTGCACCCCTTTATATAAACGAATCCCAACGCCGGCCTTTTGGCTGCGGTTCACTTTTTCTACAACATCATTCAACATCGAAATACTTTCATTCATTCCATCTTCTTCAAAGATCTCGGCAAAGTCTGCCTGGCTTGCCATAGCTCTTGTCAAAAGCGATTCTAATTGTTCTTGTTTTAACATATTGCACCTCTATTTCTCCATTATACGCAATGCCGCTAAATTATCTATTCCTATACGCAAAAAACCGCATAAACATGCGGTTTTACTTTCTTGCCTTACGATGTTCGCGTTTTTGCCGATACATAATATAGTCAGCTTTTTCTAAAATCTCATTGAGATCTATTTCCCCATGGTTGGCATCTAAATGCACCGTTCCATAGCTAAAGCTATTTAAGTAGTTTTGGGATTCATGCATAAAGCGGTATTGAATCGCATCCATCTTTTCTTTAGCCGTAGCTAAAGAGCAGTCTTTTAAAACAATGCAGAACTCATCTCCACCCATACGAGCAAAGACATCATAGTCCCGAATGCTCTGTTGAATAGCTTCTACAAAATGGCAAATGTATTCATTCCCGACTTTGTGGCCAAAGGTATCATTGACATACTTCAACTGGTCTAAGTCACAATAGACAATGGTCAGTTCACAATCGCGACTCATCAATTGATCCATTTGTTCTTGGAAATAATAGCGATTACCAATCTGGGTCAAAGGATCAAAATGCGCCCGTTTCTGCAATAGACCATGTTCCATTTCTTCACTGGTTACATCTTGAATAAAATGCGCATAAGCTGGTACATGTCTCCACTCTGTGAGAATCGATACAATGCGATAGGAAGATTGGTCATGGGTCGTTATGATCCATTGCCATTGTTGGCTACTAGAATCACCCTGCGCCAGAACTTCTTTAAATTTTTCAACGATTTCCTGTTCTTGTTCCAAATGAATTTTATTGCGACTAGCCTCTAGAATTTCATTTGTATGAACATCGGTAACGAAAATATCATCGTTGCTTCGCCGGATAAATTCCATTAATAAACAATTATATTTTTTAATGGACTCCGTATGCGCTTTTTCCATCTCGGCTTCATTTTTTAAGCTTTTCTCACGTTCTTGCAGCTGGGAAATCATGGTATTAAAGGCTACCGAGAACTCCCCTAGATATGATACATGTTGCGAATAATCTCCTTTCGCAACTTGTTTGGCTTGCCAGGTTAAATGCTCTAAGTTGGCATGAATGTTCTTCAAATTATCGCAAAGAAAATTTTCCTGGCTGGGATGAAAAGCCTTCAAATCCCCTTTGGATAAAGCTGCAGAACACTGTTTCATCTCCGCAATGGCTTGTTCCAAATACTGCAAGCCCATACCTAGTTTTCGATACGGTGGATCAAGTTCCTCGATATCTAATGAAGACACATTGGAATCATACAGAATACTTTTCAAATAGTTGAACAACAAGTCACAATTCTTTTGTTCCATAAGCGCCTCTATTCACAAACATTGGCGTGAAAGCGACAAACGCGATCACCCGTTGCCCAACAATCTACTTCAATGGCCTCATAGTCTTTTCCGGTATACTTAGATAAAATACCCGCAATGAATCCTTCATCGTAGTTACAAACCGTTTCTCCTAAAACCGGTAGGCCCGAACAATCTGCATCTTCCGTAACGGTTAAAACGATTTTGCCAGACGTTTCATCCACACTTTCAATTCGCAAAACCCCAATCTTATAGGTCTGCATGGCTTGTTGCAATTCACTGACAAAGGCATCCAGGCTTTGGTCCAGGTTCAAACAATTTTTAGCAAACCACTTGCCGGCACTACGCCCTGCAGCGCGGAATACTTCCACTTGCGTTTCCTTATCAAAACGGTTCTGCAATTCAAATTTTAAAGAGTATTCCAACATGCGATAAATTAAAACCGGAATCTGATCACCAAGATTTTCTCTTCCCTGGGCGTCATATTTCATAAAAGTATCGAATGTATCCATAGGTTTGTCTTCTAAAAATATATTTTTCATACGCATCACTCATTTTCTTTAACCCATCATAACACAAAAGCATCTTATTCATTGGTAGAAACACCGAGATATTCTTCTAAACACTGATTTTTCTTTTCCATGGCTTGCGCAGCGGCTTTTCCGACATAACGAATATGCCAAGGGGCATAGCTATGTTGGGTGATTTCCACTTTATCAGCCGGATAGCGGATGATAAAACCAAACGAAGCACAGTTCTGGGCTAACCATTGGCCTGCTTCACTTTCGCCAAAGCTCTCATCACTTTGACCAACATCAAAGGCTAAACCCGTCTGATGTTCCGAATAACCTGGCACACTAAATGGATCCTGGTCTTGTTGCAAGCCTTCTTGTTCTTTATAGGAGCGATAACCCGATAGTAAAGAGAGGTCATAGCCTTCATCACTGGCCGCTTCTTGCAGCGAAGCCAAGGCTTTTTTGGCTTTTTTGGCATCTTCCGACTTATAGGTATCATCCAAAGGATTATCTAAGTTTACCAAGACTTGACCTTTTTTAATTGTTACATCCGCATCATCTTTTTCTTCATCAGCTACACTTTTCGCACGAACCTTTAAGATATAGCTGTTCTTAGCCGTATTGCCATTCATATCTTTGGCATAAACCGTTACTTTATAGCTGCCTTTTTTGTGCTTATTGGCATTGGATTGAATCGTATAGGTCCCCCGATCTGGTTTCTTTTGGGATAGATAATCCAAAGCCCCATACCCATAATCATTCACTGATTTCACATTGTCATAAAGGGCATAGTCTTCCCCTTTGGCAATGGATACCTTTTTATCATGAAATTTAATCACCGGATTTTTCCGATCTTTTACGGTTATATCATGATGAATGGTCTTGGTTAAAAACCATCCCTTAACCTTATAGATGATCCGTTTTTCTCCTACTTCGGTTGTATCTAGTTGGGGATTGTTGACAATTGTTCCCCCAGATACCGATTTCACCAAATCCATTGCCTGCGTATCTGAACCATACTCAACGACATTGGATTTCGCAAATACGATTTGTTTGGCATTCCAAGTCACAAAAAAGAGTCCTGCCACCAGGACAATGACCAATAATAGAATTCCGTACCGTCTTCTTGTCTTTCGCTTCTTTTTCTTCATTTTGCCCATCCTCTAAAAAAGAGCTCCCAAGGGAGCTCTTACCTAAAACGCATTAGTTTTGTTTCTTTTTATTCAAAACAACGATAAGTATGATTGCCGCTACCGCAGCAGCTCCAACACCTACATATAATCCCATGTTCGTTTTTGAACCGGTATGTGATCCACTCGATTTTTCTGGTGTTTGACCAACATACGTATTCGTTAGAACATAGCCATCTAAATCACCACGGTAATAAGCTAGGGCTTTTTCTTTGATTGTATACTTGTATGCGTTACCGTTTTCATCGGCTTTCGCTAATTGATTGAAGCCAAATGTCCAAGTATCTTTTGTCGCATCACCAGTCACATCAATAGCTTTATATTGTTGATCGTTGCGATATAAAATAACCGTTACTTTTGTAGGCCGAACTTTGTATTCATTATTGTTGTCCTTCCAAACGATCTTTCCATTGACGCTAACGGCATCTTCATCCGTACCAACTTTACCAGAACCATTGGCATCATTGACAACTAATACATTATTTTGCACATTGATTTCAACATTGACATTCACATTATTGTTGTTGATAGTAACATCACTTTTTTCTCCAGCACCGGTATCAAAAGAGAATCCATCGGCAGTAAATTCTTTATCGCAAGGTGTATAGCCTTGTTTAACAGCTTCTTTTACACTCATTTCTTGAGCATCATCACCGGCACAATCTTCATCTTCATGGAAGACATTTCCTGCAATATAAACTTCATCATCGGCTTTTAAAGAAGAAGTTAAAATCTTGTTAGAATCAGCATCTGTATCTGTACTGTCGGTTGTTGAATCATCTTTTGTAGCTTGTTGATCGTCTGTTGTTGCAGAATCATCGGTTTTATCGGTATCAACCGTTGCATCATCTTTGGTGTCATCTGTCGTTGCCGAATCATCTGTAGTCGCATCATCTTTTGTAGCTTCTTGATCATCGGTTGTTGCTGAATCATCGGTTGTTGCTGAATCATCGGTATTGGAATCGTCCTTTACCGCTTCTTCACTACTATCCTTATCAATTGAATCCATTTCTACCATGTAGTTTGCGGGATCATTTTGATCAAGATTTTCTGTATCCACTAATACATAGTCACCTTGGTAATCTTGGATGGCTGTTTTCACATTTTCATCCGTAATTTGATCTTTATTGGTTTCATAATCAACCATATCTAATTCCGTAGCTTTGGCATCCGCATCGGCATCAGCTGCTGGTTGAATCGTTAAATGGGAATCTTGCCAAGTGTACTCACCAGTTTCCGGTTCGGAATTCAATACCGTATCAGATGGTGTCTTCTCATCAGCTAATTCCATTTTGATCGCATCACCACTGGCATCATACGCTTGCCATTGTCCATCTTCACTAAAGGTATAGACTTTTTGATTTTCGTTGTCATACCAATAATGTTCGGTTAATTCTTCTTTTTCAGGATCGTTACTTTCCGCAAATGTAGTCATTGGTGTTCCCACCATGCTTAATGCTGTGAAAGCCGCTACCCCCAATTTCAATAATCTTTTCATAATAAGCCTCTTTCTGATACCCTTATTCTACTATGATTGGTTTAAATATCCAAGCCGTACTATACTAAGATTATTAGGAGAAAATTATGAACGAAATAAAATGTCCCAACTGTGGAACCATCTTCCAAATTGATGAATCCCACTACTATGAATTATTGAAACAAGTAAAAAATACGGAATTTGAAAAAGAATTAAAAGAACGCGAAGCTACTTCCAATCAATTGTTAAAAAATGAATTGGAACAAAGCTTTCAAGCTACCTTGCACCAAAAAGAACAAACCATTCAGTCCTTACAAGATCAATTATCCAGTGCAACGAAGCTAACGAAAAGCGAATGTGAAAACAACTATCAAAAGCAGTTATCGCAAAAAGATCTGGAAATCCAGGCTCTGCACCAACAAGTTCAAGCTCTGGAAATGCAGACCAAAATGCAAGTATCTGATGCGACTAAAGAGTTAGAAAAACAATGTGACAAGCTACAAAACACCCTTACGCAAAACCAAATTGAATACCAGTTAAAAGAAACGACGCTTAAGGAAAAATACGATACCTTGCTGCAAACCAAAGAAGAGCAGATTGCCTACTATAAAGATTTTAAATTGAAACAATCCACAAAAATGATTGGAGAAAGTTTAGAGCAACATTGTGAAATTGAATTCAATAAATTGCGTGCTACCGCTTTCCCTCATGCCTATTTTGAAAAAGACAACGATGCACGTACCGGTTCAAAAGGTGACTACATCTATCGTGAATTAGATGAGAATGGCATTGAAATCATTTCCATCATGTTTGAAATGAAAAACGAAAATGACCAAACTGCCACCAAGCACAAAAACGAAGACTTCTTAAAAGAACTCAACAAAGACCGTCTGGAAAAACATTGCGAATACGCTGTATTAGTTTCGATGTTAGAGCCAGACAACGAACTCTATAACACAGGCATTGTCGATAAGAGCTATCGCTATGAAAAGATGTATGTCATTCGGCCCCAGTTCTTTATTCCAATGATTACAATTCTGCGCAATGCGGCTTTAAATTCGATGCAGTATAAACAAGAGCTGCAAGATATGCGCAATCAAAATATTGATATTGCCCACTTTGAAGAAAGCATGAATGACTTTAAAAAGGCTTTCGGGCGTAACTATGAACTTGCCAGCAAGAAGTTTAATACCGCCATCGATGAAATTGATAAGACCATTCTTCACCTGCAAAAGACCAAAGAAGCCTTATTATCTAGCGAAAACAACCTGCGTTTGGCCAATAAAAAAGCCGATGATCTTTCCATCAAACGGCTTACGAAAAACAATCCGACAATGCAGGCAAAATTTGCCGAACTTAAGAAATAGGAAACCCTATTTCTTTTTTTAGTTTTCCTCGATATATTCGGAACCCAATAAGAAATCCGGATCATTGGCATCGTGTTTATAAACAACTTTCAACAAGATTGGTGTCACAACGGTTGTGAAGACAACACACAATAGAACTGGTGTCACAAAGATATCGGGTAATAAACCTAAGGCAATTCCTTTATTGGCAACAATCAAGGCAACTTCCCCACGGCTGATCATACCACAACCAATTCGAATCGACTGCGTCATGCTGTAGCGGCAAAGAATAGCACCTAGACCACAACCAACAATTTTTGTGATAACAGCGGCAATACATAAGATAATCATCAAAATAATCAATTCACTTGTAAATTGAATCGGAGCTAACTTCAAACCAATGCTCGCAAAGAAGATTGGTGTAATTAAGATATAAGAAACTGTTCCAATTCGTTTTTGTACATACGAACATTGACGCGTTCCCGAAATAATCAAACCAGCCACAAAAGAACCAGTAATATCGGCTACCCCAAAGAATTGTTCTGCAATATAAGCCATAATCAAGGCAAAAGAGAAAGATACGATGGAATATCTTTGTAGACCACCACGAGAATCGTGTTCAAACCACCACGCAAAGGCTTTATGTAAGATCATTCCCGCAATCAAAGCAAAGATAAAGAATAAAACGATTTTAAATAAGACAGTGCCAATCTTAACCGAACTATCCGCCATTCCACTGACAATCGTTAAACAGATAATCCCTAAAACATCATCGATAACCGCAGCGGCTAGAATCGCATTCCCACTTTCCGTTGCCATACATTTCATTTCTTTTAACGTTTCTACCGTAATACCGACACTGGTTGCCGTTAAGATAACCCCTAAGAACAAGTTACCTAACCAGGCTTTTGGTCCTACATTATATAGACCACCAATAAAATATCCGACAATTAACGGAACAATAACACCTAATGTGGCAATCACAAAGGCTTTCGGTCCGGCTTTTTTCAAATCACTAATACTTGTATCCAAACCCGCTTCAAACATCAAGATAATGACACCGATTTCCGACAAGGCTTGAATCAAGGAACTTGAATGAATAATCCCCAGGACAGCTGGTCCCATGATAATCCCTGCCACTAAAGCACCTACAACACTTGGCAAGGCTAGACGGCGCGTGAATAAACCAAATACTTTCGTACTTAGTAAAATCAGTGCAATGTCCAATAAATAACGATAATTTTCCATTCTCTCAACCTCCAAAAAATTATGGCTTTTTTAACCTCCCATATTTTATGCTTTTTTTTTGAAAAGGCAATTTAATTTCTTACCAATTCGCGAAAAAATCCATTTTGTATGCCATTCTAAAACACATGATTACGTTAACTAAACATTGATTTAGAAAAAAACTGTATTATAATAAAGAGGTTGAAGTCGGATGAAGATAGTGAGAAAACACATTTGTGTACCGAAGAATTAACTATTTCAGGTCAAAGCGATCACTATTGGACGAACCTCTGGAGAGACCAAATTGGCGCCGAAGGAGCAACACTCTCAGGCAAAAGGACAGAGGCATCAATCTTTCATTCTTCTTCCATTTAGGAGGATTTTTTTATGTCAGAAATTTTAACACGAATTGATAATCTGGTTTGGGGACTGCCCCTGATCCTATTATTATTAGGAACCGGAATCTATTTCACCCTTTCTTTGCACGGTCTGCAATTCACCCGTTTAAAACTTGCCTTTCAATTAATTCTTAGAAGTAAAACCGATGATGGTCACGAAGGCGATGTCTCAGGCTTTCAAGCTTTATGTACCGCTTTATCTTCTACCATTGGTACCGGAAACATTGTCGGCGTTGCGACAGCCATTGCCACAGGTGGTCCCGGGGCTATGTTCTGGATGTGGGTATCCGCTTTCTTTGGGATTGCCACTAAATATTCCGAAGGTCTATTAGCTATTAAATATCGAGTAAAAGATGAAAATGGCCAAATGGCTGGAGGCCCTATGTACTATCTACAAAATGGTCTACACTCTAAAGTTCTCGCAAAACTCTTTGCGATATTTGGTGTCGGGGTTGCCCTGTTAGGTATTGGTACTTTCACCCAAGTCAAATCCATTTCCGATGCCTTAACCTTAAGCTTTAATATTCCCCCAATCGTAACCGCTATTGGTCTTACCTTGATTGTAGCCTTTATCACCATTGGTGGAATTACTCGTATTGCTTCAGTAGCGGAAAAAGTCATTCCTTTTATGTGTGTCTTCTATATTACCGGCGTTGTTCTGATTCTTGTAACCCACTTAACGCTAATTCCTTCCGTGCTTGCCCAAATCATCAAAACCGCTTTTGTCCCTTCTTCGATCGTAGGAGGAGGCTTAGGCATTGCGATGCAAAAAGGTATTAGCCGGGGAATCTTCTCGAATGAAAGTGGTTTAGGTTCAGCACCTATTGCCGCTGCTGCTGCTAAAACCAATTCTTGTGTTGAACAAGGTTTGATTTCCATGACCGGAACCTTCATCGATACCATTATCGTATGTACGATGACCGGCTTAGCCATTCTTTTAACCCAAGCCAATCTGACTGATTTATCCGGTGCTGCCATGACAACCTATGCCTTCCAAAACGGTTTATTCATTCCGCTTATTGGAAAATACATTGTGAATATTGGTTTAGTTTTCTTTGCGTTCACAACCATTATTGGATGGAATTATTATGGTGAACGCTGCATGTATTATTTAAAAGGTTTAAAAGCAGTAAAAGTTTATAAGATCATCTTTATCGCCTGCATTGCGATTGGCCCATTTATGTCATTGGATTTTATTTTTATCCTTGCCGATATCGTCAACGGATGTATGGCTATTCCAAACTTAATTGGATTGATTGGTTTACGCAAAGTCGTCATTGCCGAAACCCAAGCTTATTTTGGCTTAAAGCCCGTCCAGGAAATCCAAACTGCCGAATCTTAAAACCAGGGAAACCTGGTTTTTTTATGATATAATCGCTAAAAAAAGGAGAAACATATGAAATTTAGTGATATAGATTTTTCTGCCATTTCACGCATTATGGATTCTATGAGTGATGAAGAAAAAGATAAATTAAACGATATGGCCCAGAACATGATGAGCGATATGCAAAAGCCCCAAGAATCCGAAGAAGAAGAGATCGATGACTTCTATGCCTTCTTAGGCATTAAAGAAGAAGACTACCAAGATCTTCCCGGTGGCGTACTTGATGCCTTAGAAGCTGCTTGTGATTTAGAACAGTTTTACAGCGAAGATCCCGAAGCCGATTTTAGTGCTTCCATCTTATTTTACTGTAAGGCTTTGTTGCAGATGTTGCGCAACTACCACTATCCCATTTATAAAAACGTCTTAGAACTCGATGGCTTTACTAATCCTGCCACGACTACCATCCAGCAGTATTTTCTACCCTTAATGCAGACTGAAACCATTCATACTCTAGTTGATCAAAACTTCGGTACACCGCAAGGATGGGTCAGCCATAAAAACTTGCTCCAACAAGCTTCCATCTTATTAAGTCGTGCTGAATATGACTTTATTCGCTATGAAGATCTACAAAGTTTTAAAAATCTACTCATCAAAGAGAAAGGTTTGCTGCAAATCAAAGAACTCATTTAAAAAGATTGGCCTAGCCAATCTTTTTTACTGAAATGTCTCATAGGTTTCATCATCGTCACAAACGATTTGAATCACTCTTTTCCCATCAATGGTTACCGCGGATATTTTGTCTGGATATTCAACCGCATCAGAACGAACGGTTAATTCAATGCCTTTGGATAAATGGAATTTTTTTGTCCGACGATTGTTTAAACTTTCGGGTACAACTTTAAATTCGGTATCAAATTTCTTGCGTTCCGGTAAGGCCATCAAGCAGTCTTTCATCACATCTTTTTCGACTTCTTCTTCACTTGGATGGTATTTTTCTAAAATTTGATCCACACATTGTTCATATTGAAAGTCTTGTGGGGTATTCATCAAATTCTGTAATTCACTTGATAACTGTACATAATCTTTTTTGGAGACTGGTTCAATGGCACTTTTTAATTCATTATCGACGGCTTTAAAAACTGAATAGGTATTTTTCGCATCATCTCTAGCTTCATCCAATTCCAAAAAAGAAACAGTCCAATACTTAGCCTGGGTATCTGAATAGCCTTGAATGGAAGAGAAGAGAACTTCTTGATCCATTTGAACCAAAGAGAAGACCGCTGATTTCCATAAGGATTTCTTTTCTAAGGAAAAGCCCACTCGTTCCGATAAATCCGAACTATCTAACCATTGCGAATGTTCAATTTTTGCGACCATATAAATGTATTCATCTTCCGCTTTTTTTACTAGTGTCTGAACCAAACTACCTTTTTTAATAGCAGAGCCCATGCGATAAATTTTCGCTTGGGCTAGTTTTTCGGATTCTAAACATTTATTGGCAATGCTTTGGGCATAGGCCTGCCATTTTTCTGGTTCGAGGACCATTTGGCGAATACAGGAAACGACCTGGGTATGCTCGTTATGCACCATATAGGCTTTATTCTTTTCATTGGCCTGGGCATATTCTAAGGTATCTAAAATAAATGGGGCAAAAGAAGCGGGGACTTCCTTTTCTTTCACCCAGTCATTATCTAGATCTAAGATATGTAATGAAGTAAAAATTGTTTCCATACAAATCATTCCTTTCCACAATGTTCTATTTACGGTTGAAGATACAAGCAATTTATTCTATGATACCATGGTTTAAAAAAGAGGTATTTTTATGCAAAATTATATTCATTCACTCAAAAAAGAAAGAAAACTGAGGTTCTGTTTTTCTATTTGTACGATTGTTTTAAGTGCATTTCTACAATGTTACATATTAAATGTATTTATGGATCCATGTAACTTGATTTCCGGAGGATTTACCGGTCTAGCCTTATTGATTCATAAAATTTGTGCCTTAGTCCATATCAATTTCCCTGTCCAAATTGGAATCATCCTATTAAACATTCCGGCTGCAGCTTTATGTTATAAACATATATCGCATCGATTTACTTTCTTGAGTTGCCTGAATTTTTTCCTTGTTTCCTTCTTTCTTTCCACCCTGCACTTTGAGCCCTTCTTTAGAGATGAGATCTTAAATGTCTTGTTTGGCGGTTTCTTATGGGGCTTTTCGATTTCCCTGGCCCTACGTGCTGGTGGATCAACGGGTGGAACCGACTTTATTGCCCAATATGTTTCCAGTCGTATTCATCGGGGGATCTGGGATTACGTCTTTTTCTTTAATGTCGCAATGATCATTGTCTTTGGTTACTTCTGTGGATGGATCTATGCGGGATATTCCATCATCTTTCAATTTTTATCGACCAAGACCATTTCCACTTTGTACCAGCGATATGCCCAAATCACCGTCGAATTCACAACCGATGATCCCAATTCTGTGATTGATGCCTTTATGGCAGCTTGTCACCATGGTATGAGCGTATTTGAATGTTATGGCGCATACAGTCAGAAGAAACACTATGTATGTAAAGCCGTTATTTCCACCTATGAATTACGTGATGTAATTGAGAACGTACAAAAAGTTGATCCAAAAGTTTTAATCAATACCTATAATACAGTAAACTTTTATGGCAACTTTTATCAGAAACCTTTGGAGTAGAAATACTCCTTTTTTTCATCTCCAAACTATTATATAAAAAAAAAGATTCCCGAATCAATCGGGAATCCATATTCAATTATTCAGCTTTGTCTTGTGCTTTGAAAGCCATTTGGCTTGAACCATGAGATGGTACTTCTTTCAATTTCTTTCCAGATTTGAAAGCAACCATACAACCAAGAGCTAACAATAGAATAGCAAATAACAATTGTAAACCATCTGTCATGAAGACAAATCCACCTGTTACGAATAACTTCAATACGATGTTGTAGATAGATAAACATAATGATGAAACCGTAACCGCAAACATGATAACCATAGGGATGTAAAGCATGAATCCTTTACGACCAGTAACCTTCATGAATACAGCTAATGTGATCAATGTCATAGCAGCTAATAATTGGTTTGTAGCACCGAATAATGGCCAGATATTTTGATATCCACCTAAACTTAATAAGTAACCACCAAGTAAAGTAATGAATGTAGCAACATATTTGTTTGTGATGAATTTAACAACAGAGCTTGCTTCACCTTCCGTTGGTTCTAACAATTCTTGTAAAGACATACGAGCGATACGTGCAACAGCATCCAAAGTTGTAAGCGCTAAAGCTGATACGAACATTGTCATGATGCATAATCCCCAAGCTTGAGGCATTCCTAATTGATCTAACAATCCAGTAACACCAGTAGCGAATTTTTGGAATGGAGTAGCTGTATCAGCTAATGCCACACTAGATAATGCATTGTTTAATACACCAGAATGTGCAAGTGAAGGTAAAGAACCAACAACAACGATAACAACGATAGCTAACATTGATTCAAGTAACATTGAACCATAACCAACTTGTAACATATCTTTTTCGTTAGCAATTTGTTTAGAAGAAGTTTCACTTGATACTAATGAGTGGAATCCACTAACAGCACCACAAGCGATTGTTACGAACAATGTTGGGAATAAATAACTTCCGGTTTGGGTTTTGAATCCTGTGAAAGCAGGTGTAGTAATTGTTGGGTTACTAACAACGATTCCTAACATAGCTGCAACGATCATTCCGACAAATAAGAAAGTTGTCAAATAGTCACGAGGTTGTTTCATTAAAGCAATTGGTGTAATTGCGGCAAAGAAAATATAAACGAATACGATATAAGTCCAAGCTTGTTTTCCAAGGAATACTGGGAATTTGATTCCTAAAGCTAACATAACTACAACGAATACGATTCCTAAAACAACTTGTTTCCAACCTTTTACGTCTAACTTACGTGTGATGTAACCAAATAAGATAGCCCCAAATACATAGAAGATGGAAATTGATGCAGCTGAACCATTGGCAACAGCTTTAGCACCAGTTTGTGCATTAAATCCATTGAATGTTCCACTAACCATATCAGCAAATGCAGCGATAACGATCAATGAGAATAACCAGCAGAATAAGAAGAATAATTTCTTACCAGTTTTACCGATGTTGTCTTCAACGATTTTACCCATTGATTGACCTTTTGATTTAACAGATGCATATAAAGCACCAAAGTCATGTACAGCTCCGAAGAAAATTCCTCCGATAACAATCCACAATACAGCTGGTAACCAACCAAACATCAATGCCATAACAGGACCAGTAACAGGACCAGCACCAGCAATTGATGAGAATTGGTGTGCAAATACCTTCCATTTATTTGATGGAACAAAATCTTCTCCATCTTCGTAAGTTTTTGCAGGTGTATCTGCATTTACATCAATACCCCATGTTTTTACAAGATAACGTCCGTAAAAAACATAAGCGCAAATGAAGAGAACAGCTGCAATACCTAACAACAATAATCCATTCATAATCTTTCCTCCCTTTAATAAGATTTCAAACAAAAAAGCCTTCGCCCTATTACTAAGACGAAAGCTAACGTTCCGCGGTACCACTCAGTTTGTGATTTCTCACCACTTTTCGTATCTATCAATACGATATCTCGTTAACGCCGAATCCGCGGATTTCCTTACTCTGTTCGAGAAACCAACTCGCAAGGGATAACTTTCATAATTCACTTACATCTTTCCACCAAATCGATGCTCTCTACCAAGTTCCTTTTATGAAAATCTTGTCTTGTTCAAAGTCTTATAATTGTTTACAATTGAAAGTATAGTCTTTTTGTTTTCAATGTCAACAAAAATTTTCATGAAAACGTTTTCGCTTTTTTCAACTTTTTTTCAAAATAAAAAAGAGCCAAATCAAAAAGATTCAGCTCTCTCAAACTTAAGCAATCGTATCTAAGATTTTTTTCATCTTACCAGCAAGTCCTTTGCACTTTTCAACCGACAAAGAACATACCGCTACACGAATACCCTGGTTCACTTTTACCGTATAAATATGGTTTTCCATTAATGCTGCATGGAATTTATCTCGCGTTTCATTATCCATGGATAAAGTGACGAAGAATCCTTCTTTATATGGATAGTGTTTTAAGCCTACTTCTTTGGCTTCCTCAACAAAAATCGAACTACGCTCTTTCAACAGCGCAACATACTTACGACGTTCTTCGTTATAAGCATCCCGATGGTTTTCTAATACATCGACAAACATCGCCATGGCTCCATTGTTGATATTCGACCAAGTCGCACGAGCTGACTTTTCAAAGACATTTTTCATATCTTCCAAAGCTTTTTCATCTTTAGCCATAAGAATAGCAGCTCCACAACGCATACCATAACTTGTCATGGATTTAGACAAAGAGAAAGAAACGACAACAGCTACATTTTCGGAAATCTTGTCAAATTCCTTAAAGTATTCTTTGGCTTTTTCCTGACCATACGCAAAGTCAATGTACGCAATATCATTTAATAAAACAACTTGATGCGTTTTACCACATTCATTTAAGAAGGCAACGACTTCGGCCCATTCTTCTTTGGTCATAGAATAACCCGTTGGGTTATGACATGGATCATTGATGACAACTAATAACTTATCTTGTTTGGCCATGACTTTTTGGCAGGCTACTTTTAAAGAAGCTATGTTGAAGGCATCTCCATCAAATAAATCATAGTTTTCTATGCCAAAGCCATTCATTCCGGCCATTAATTTATAAGATCCCCAGGCAATATTTGGTAAGACAACACTTTGTCCCGCATCCAAACATTGGCTCATTGTCATATCAACGGCACCCGTTCCACCTGGAGAGGCAATGACTTCATGTGGCAAAGTACTATTTCCATTTAATACCCAGTCATAAACTTCTTGACGGAAATCATCGTTTCCCGTAAAAGAAGCAGCATATTTTGCCAAGACGCGATTATCTAAATTTTTAAAAGAAGAAAAAACCGTATCCAAGGCAACTAATTTTCCATCTTCTCCATAAAGCGAACCAATCGTTGCGTCAACGACATTTTCGGCACCATTCTTTGCGATATCTTCTTTTGCCATACGCACAATGGAAAATACCGTATCTACAATGGGTTGTGTATCTACACTGTTTCTTACAAATCTCATTTTCTTCCTCCTATATATCCATCGGATATGTTCCTAATACTTTAAATGATTCACAAATCTTTTTAATCTCAGCTAGACAAGCCTTGGTATTATCGGTATACAAAGGACTGTCAAACTCGATATAGAAGAAGTATTCAAACATTTGATCCTTGCGTGGACGGGATTGAATACTATCCATATTTAAACCATATTTGGCGATAACTTCAATAACTTTTGCCAGGGCACCACTGATGTGTTTAGTCGCAAAGACAACACTGAAGTGATCTCCTTGTTTCGCTGGTTCTAGACCAATCACCAAAAAGCGTGTGGTATTTTCGCTATTTGGTTCAATTTGCGTAGCCAATACTTCCAGACCATACAATTCGGCATTCTCTTTTGCGCCTACTGCCGCTTTATGAATATCGCCTTGTTCAGCTACATATTGGGCCGCCATCGCCGTATTCGGATAGGCAATGGTATGCACATTCAACTGATGTAAGAACTCCTTCGATTGCATCAAGGCTTGATCTTTGGAATATACATATTCAATATCTTTTAAGCTTGCCCCAGGAACCCCTAATAAACATTGTTCAATCTTTTGGTGGGACATCTTACGAATATAGACCGGATATTCCAATAAACCATCTAAGACTTCGCCAACTAAACCAGAATTGTTGTTTTCAAAAGGTAAGACCCCATAATGCGCCTTGCGCGTTACAACTGCCTGGAAGACATCATCAAAAGACTTATAGTTTAAAGTCGGACTGCCAGGGAAAAGCCGTTGGGTTGCCAAGTGGGTAAAGGCCCCTTTTACCCCACAATACGCAATCACATCATTGCTTAAAAGGCTCTGTTGATACATCCGGGAATTTCGCATCATCCCTTTAAGGAAATCGCGATAGACCCCTTTATATTTTTCGTTTTTTATCCGTTGTACGCCATGGGCAATCACCTTTTCTTCGCGTGAAGCATCAAGAATCGGTAAGTGATTTTCTTTCTTATAATTTAAGACTTGCTCCACAGCATCCATTCGCTGTTCATATAATTGCGCTATCTGCTCATCAATCGAATCAATGGTCTGACGCGCTTTTTCCAACTGGTTCATTTTCCACCTCTAGGCATAATCATATCATAATTTTCAGCGGTTTTCTGAAAAGTTGTTTCTTTCATGATATAGTAGTTGAAAAAGGAGTTTACCTATGAAATACACCGTTCATTTAAAAGACGATTCGTATCCGATTACCATCGAACGAAACGCCATTCAAAAGATACATGAAACCATGAATACCCAACGCAAAATTGCCATTATTGCCGATGATGGCGTACCCCAAAAATGGGTCGATTGCGTTTATCAACAATGTGAGAATGCATTTATCTTACGTTTTAAACAAGGAGAAGCATCCAAGTGCTTTGCCACTTATGAATCCCTATTAAAACAACTCATCGAACATCAAATGAGTCGCTCCGATGCCGTCATTGCCATTGGTGGTGGCGTTACCGGTGACTTGGCAGGATTTGTAGCCAGCACCTATATGCGTGGCATTGATTTCTACAACATTCCTACAACCGTATTAAGCCAAGTTGATTCCAGTGTCGGCGGAAAAGTCGCAGTGGATGTTGGATCGTATAAGAATATTGTCGGCGCTTTCTGGCAACCAAAAGCTGTTATCATTGACCCCAATGTGCTCTCAACGCTTAGCCAGCGTCAAATCAATAATGGCTTAGTCGAAGCCTTAAAAACTGGTTTGATTCAAGATGAAACTTTAGTTGAACTCTTTGAACAAGAAAGCTTGGATATCGATCAAATCATCGCTCGTTCAATTAACGTTAAACGTAAAGTCGTTGAACAAGATGTCAAAGAATCCAACTTACGTAAAATCTTAAACTTTGGACATACCATCGGTCATGCCATTGAAGGTGCTTATGGTTTAAATACCTATCTACATGGGGAATGTGTGGCCATGGGTATGTTGTTCTTTATCGAAAATAAAGCATTAAAAGAGCGCGTTTTGCGCATTTATCAAAGACTGGAACTTCCCAAAGTTCCCGAATATGATGTTGATACTCTGATGGATTACATCGTTCATGATAAAAAGAGTCATGCTTCCACCACAACCGTAGTAAAAGTTTATGAAGCTGGTTCGTATCAATTAGAGGAACTTTCCCACAAGGCCCTAAGAGAATTATTAGAAAAGAGAGAATGTTATGAAAAATAATATTGGAACCAATATATCCTTCACCTTATTTGGCGAATCACACGGTCCAGCCATTGGTTTAGTCTTAGATGGCTTGCCAGCTGGCTTCCCTATAGATATGAAACGCATCCACCAAGATATGGAAAAGCGTAAAGCCAAAGGAAAAATCTCTACTCAGCGTCATGAAGGCGATGAAGTCCAAATCGTCTCAGGACTCTTTCAAGGAAAAACCACCGGTACCGCTTTAACCATCTTGATTACCAATGAAAATACTCGTTCCAAAGACTACCAGAAAACCCAAGGTCGTTTACGTCCTGGCCATGCCGATTTTACCGCCTTTGAAAAATACCATGGTTTCCAGGATTATCGCGGCGGTGGTCATTTCTCCGGTCGTCTAACGGCACCAATCGTAGCAGCCGGTAGTATTTGTCGCCAGATCTTAGAGGCCAAAGGCGTTTATATCGGAAGCCACATCGAACAGCTTTATACCTGTAAAGATGATGCCTTCTCTTCGGATATAGAAGTCCTTACCCAACAGATTCAAGCCATGAATCAAAAAGAATTTGCGACTCTATCCCCTGATATAGCCCAAGCGATGACCCAGGAAATCGAAGAAGCCGCCAGCCAGGGAGATTCTCTAGGCGGTATCTTGGAAAGTGCCATTGTTGGTTTACCAACAGGCATTGGCGAACCTGCTTTTGATTCCGTAGAAAGTGTCTTAAGTCACTTACTCTTTAGTGTACCCGCTGTAAAAGGGGTTTCCTTTGGTCTTGGTTTTGGCTTTGCCCAGGTAAAAGGTTCACAAGCCAATGATGCCTTCTGTATGAAAGATGGAAACATTGTCACCAAAACCAATCACAATGCCGGTATCAATGGCGGTATTACCAACGGTATGCCGATTGTGATTCATACGGTTGTTAAGCCAACCCCATCCATCTTTAAAGAACAAGATTCTGTAGATTATATAAAGAAAGAAGATGTATCACTACAAATCCAAGGCCGTCATGATCCTTGTATCATTCACCGCGCTCGGGTTGTCGTTGATTCGGTGCTTGCCTTTGGCATCTTAGATCTATGGATGTCTAAAGAAGCAACAGGAGGATTTGTATGCGCGTAAAAATTACCCCAAGTCAGATTGCCGGAACTTTATCCATTCCAGCTAGTAAATCAATGGCGCATCGAGCTATCATCTGTGCTTCACTGGCCCAAGGCACCAGCAAGGTTACCAACGTTACCTTCTCTAAAGATATCGAAGCAACCATTGCCTGCATGGAAGCTCTAGGCGCTAAAATTGAAGTAGAAGGCAACACCTGTATTGTGACCGGGTGTGATGTAAAAAAAGTCAATCATCCCCTTTCGATTGACTGCAATGAATCCGGTTCTACCTTGCGTTTCTTAGTTCCCATCTGTGCCCTCAGTCAAGAGAAAGTATCTTTACAAGGACATGGTCGCTTGCTGCAAAGACCCATGGATGTATACAAAGACATCTTTGCCCAACAAGGGTTATCCTTCAAGCAAGGGGAAACCTTACAGATCCAAGGACCGATTCACAGCCAAAACTTTGTGATTCGTGGCGATATTTCCAGTCAATTTATTACTGGATTGATGTTTGCGTTACCTTTATTAGACAAGGATAGTACGCTTGAAATCTTGCCCCCATTTGAATCAAAATCCTATGTCAATCTAACCCTACAGATGTTAGAAGCTTTTGGCATTCAGATCATTGAAGAAGATGCCTTACACTATACCATTCCAGGTAAGCAGACCTACCAAGCCAAAGATGTACGGGTCGAAGGCGATTATTCGCAATTGGCTTTCTTTTCGGTTTTGGCAAGCCTTCAAAATTCTTTATGCCTAAAAAATATGGACATGCATTCTCGCCAAGGCGATCGGGTGATCTTAGACTTTCTAAAGAAAGCCGGTAGTCAGATTCATCAAGATCAAGAAACAATTACTATTTCTTCTCGTACGCTTTCCAGCCAAACGATGGATATTGCGGATTGTCCGGATCTGGGACCCATTCTTTGTGTATTGGCCAGCTTCACCCCAGGTTGTACGAAATTGATTCATGCCCAACGTCTACGGATGAAGGAAAGTGATCGTATTGCCGCTATGGAAGCAGAATTAAAGAAATGGGATGTCAATGTCACTAGTACCTTTGATACCATTACCATCCAAGGTAAGCCAGAATACACAAAAGAGAACGTAATGATTGATGGTCACAACGACCATCGTATTGTCATGGCGATGACAGTCTTTGGCCTTTGTGCCAGTCAACCATGTATAATTGAAGATGCCCAAGCCATCTCAAAGTCGTATCCAAACTTCTTTGAAGATGTACAGAAAATTGGTGGAAAGGTGGAAATACTATGATTTATGGAATTGTCGGGCTTGGTTTAATGGGAGCCAGTTATGCCAAACGTTTAACCGATTTACATGAAACCGTGTATGGTTTTGCCCGTCGGGAAGCATCGATTCAATATGCACTGGAACATCATATGATTGCCGATGGAACCATTCATCCCGAGGAATTGATTCATCGTTGCGATATCGTAGTTCTTGCCCTTTATCCAACGCTATTAAAAGACTGGATGTTAGAGAACCAGCAACATTTAAAAAGCGGGGCCATTGTGATGGATATCAGTGGGGTCAAATCCAATATTGTCGAACCGCTACAAGCCATTACTCGTGAAGATGTCGAATTGATTTCGACTCACCCGATGTGTGGTCGAGAATCTCAAGGGATCGAACATGCCGATCCTACCATTTTCGACGGCAACAACTATATTGTCGTTCCAACCGAAAAGAATACGGCATATGGCATTCGTGTCGCAAGAGAACTGGGACAGAAATTAGGTTGTACCCACATTGCGAATTTATCCATTGAAGAACACGATAAGATGATTGCCTTTCTATCCCAATTAACCCACGTTATTGCGGTTTCCTTAATGAATACGCATGAAAATGCCCATTTGGTGGAATATACCGGGGACAGTTTCCGGGATTTAACCCGCATTGCTTCGATCAACGAGAACATGTGGACCGAGTTATTCTTAATTAATAAAGATATCTTATTGAATGAAATTGATGCCTTTATCGCTTCGATTCAACACTTCCGTGATTCACTAGCCAGTGAAGATCAAGAAGAGATGAAACGCCTCTTCATTCAATCAACAGAACGTCGTGAATTATTTAATAAGTAAAGATGTACAAAAAAAGCTGGGAATTCCCAGCTTTTTCTAATCTACTGATTTTAATGCTTCTAACATATCGACGTTCTTTAACTTCTTTTTGATAAAGAACTTCAAGATAAATAAGACAACGAAGATCAAGACTAATGGAACGATATATGCGCCTATCCTTGCAGGGATTACCACAAGATTATGCCTATGAAATTCTTTTAAGCAAAGTGGCCAGCGTGGTTCTCTTATGGATCAAAAAAGGTGGCGTTGAATCCATTGAGGATATTGCCACCATCATTGCCAAGGCCAAAGAGATTTCTCCTTATCAGATTTTAATCTAACTGCTTTTCGTTGATTTAACACTTACAAATTTAAAAAGGTGGCTTAAGTCCTTATTTTAAGGGCTTTAAGCCACCTTTTTCCTATTGTAGTGAATCTGCGTAGATTCAAAAAAAGTGCGTGCGACAAATGTCACACGCAATGGAAATATATAAGACGGATCTCTTTCGTTAATCTTCATATTGTAAAGCTTCGACACCTTGTGCACCGCTGGAAATACGTACCACGTTTTCCACATCATAGACAAAGATCTTTCCATCTCCCATATGACCGGAATATAAAATCTTACGAGCCGTATTCACAACCGTCTTCACAGGAATTTCGGATACAATGACTTCCACTTTGATTTTAGGAAGTAGATCCATCGCAACCTTGGCACCACGATAGTACGTCGTTTGACCTTTCTGTACCCCACATCCCATGACACGGGTTACCGTCATACCCATAATACCTATTTCATCCATAGCCGCTTTCAAGGCATCCAAACGTTCTGGTTTTGTGATAATTGTTACTTTTGATAATTTCGAATCCGTTTCTTTGTAGTTCTTGGTCGGTATGGCAGTGGCAATATCTACATCTGGTGTCGTAGGTACTTCAATGGCTTTACCTGAACCAGACATAATCGCTTGTAGACCAAAGCCAGCATAAGAATCGACTAAACCATGTTCTGGTAAATCCAAACCTTGAAGCTCTTCTTCTTCGGTAACACGTAAACCAATCGTTTTATCAATCAATTTAAAAGTAATAAACATTGTTACTGCTGTCCATAAACCAATCACAAGTAAACCAAAGAGTTGAACCCCTAAGAAGTGGAAACCACCACCATAGAACAAACCTAAAGCTTTTGGCTGGGTATCGGTTCCACAGGCAAATAATCCCGTACAGATAATTCCCAACAAACCATTACAGAAGTGAACACCAACGGCACCAACAGGATCATCGACATGGAGTTTGTAATCCAATAACCAAACCCCGAAACAAACCATGAAACCAGCTAAGATACCAATCATAAAAGCTCCAAAGGCATTGACATAATCACAACCAGCCGTAACAGCTACAAGTCCAGCTAAGGAAGCATTTAAACACATACCAACATCGGGTTTACCATACTTGATCCAAGTGAAGATCATTGCGGTACAAGTGGCAATAGCTGGGGCAATGGTCGTAGTCGCAAAGATAGTTGCCAACTGAAGACCATTGGTTGCAGCGGCACCGTTAAATCCATACCATCCAAACCATAAGATGAATACCCCAAGGGCACCTAAAGGAATATTATGTCCGGGAATACCATTTGGACTGCCATCTTCGTTAAACTTGCCAATTCGTGGTCCTAACATCCAAGCTCCGATCAAAGCAGTTAAACCACCAACATAGTGAATCACACCAGATCCGGCAAAATCGTGGAATCCCATAGCAGTTAAGAAACCATCTGGTCCCCATACCCAATGCGCTTCAATGGGATAAACGACTAAGGAAATTACGAAACTATAAACACAATACGAAATAAATTTGGTTCTTTCGGCCATCGCTCCAGAAACAATCGTGGCAGCTGTGGCACAGAATACTAAGTTAAATACGAACAAAGACCAATCGGTATTTGTGAAATCAAAGAGTGGACCTTTGGTAAAATCCATCCAACCAACTAATCCAGAACCAGTATCGGGTCCCATCATTAGAGAATACCCTAACAACAGAAACGCTACCGTTCCCAAACAGAAATCCATCAAGTTTTTCATGATGATATTTCCGGCATTTTTTCTTCGTGTAAATCCAGCTTCGACCATGGCAAATCCGGCTTGCATAAAGAATACAAAAGCGGCACCAATCAAATACCAGATTTTGAAGACTTGACTCAATACTTCTTCCATCTCAATTCCCTCCCTATGATGAAAAAAAGGGCATACTACATATGTTTGTAGTACACCCTTGTACACTAAACAAAAAGGCGCTCTCGAACTTGTTTTTCAAGAGCACCTTTGCGTTTATGAGACTAGTTTAATCTCTCTATTTGATCTTGTCAAATAAATTTTCAAAGAATTTTCTGAAAAGGTTTTCAGACTATACTTTGGTTTCTCTTTGTCCACCTAAGAACTTAGGCAGGTCTTCAGGATGGCCATCCACGATCCACTGCTTGTATTCCGCAGTAGCCGCAAACATAACATCTCCCGCTGAGTTTAACGCTGTTTCTACACTATCTTGAATAACCCCGATAATGAAACCAATACCAACTGCCTGCATCGCTAAGTCGGAACCAATGCCAAATAAAGAACAAGCCATAGGTATCAATAGTAAACTTCCACCGGCAACACCGGAAGCACCACAAGCAGCAAACGTTGATAAAACACTTAAGATCAAAGCCGTCGCAAAATCGACTTTAATACCTAAAGTATGGGCCATAGCCAAAGTAAAGACGGTAATCGTAACAGCTGCTCCATCCATATTGATCGTAGCACCTAAAGGAATCGAAACAGAATACATTTCTTCATCTAATAAAAGCTTTTCACATAAAGCCATATTAACCGGAATGTTGGCTGCGGAACTACGCGTAAAGAAAGCCATGATACCACTTTCTTTTAAGCAACGGAAAACCAGTGGATACGGATTTCTTCTTAAATAGATAAAAGCAATCAATGGATCGACGACCAAAGCTACTAACAACATACAACCAACGAGTAGCGCTAATAAAGAACCATAGTTGGCAAAAATAGCCACACCATATTCACTAACCATCGAATAGGTTAAACCTAAAATTCCAAATGGTGCTAAATTAATGATCCAACGTACCAATTGGCTAATGCCATCGGATAAGTCAGCTAAAATATCTTTCGTTGCAGGACTAGCTAACTTCTTCATCGCAAGACCCAATAGAATCGACCAGAATAAAATACTGATATAGTTAGCTTCTGACAAAGCTTGAACGGGGTTCATAACCATATTGTTCAATAAGTTTGTCAAGACTTCGGCAATTCCCGTAGGGGCAGAATCCGTAGCTGCTTTACTGGCTAAAATTAAATGTTGCGGGAATAAGAATGACCCACATACCGCTACCACAGCAGCTAAGAATGTACTTAACATATACAACATGATAACGCGTCCAAAACGACGGTCCATTTTACTTTTTGAAGATGATAAGGCACTTGTGATCAAGACAAAGACCAAAATTGGTGCAATGGATTTCAAAGAACCTTTGAACATATCTCCTAAAATACCGACAGGTAAACCTTTAACTAAAATACCTAACAACGTACCACAAATCAAACCAATCACAATACGTAAGATCAGACTGGTCTCATTGTATTTTTTTACAACGGATTTTAATCCTCCCATATATCTCTCTCCTTTTTTTCTGTGACTTATTTATTTTACCGAAATATTCACGATATTTCAAAAAAATGAAAATAGTTTTCATACCATGAACAATAATCTTTCATACGTCTTTCAGACATAGATATTCTACGGAATATTCGCTTAAAAAATGTGAAAAGAAGTGAAATTAGCACTCTTGTTGCATTAATGCTAATAGAGAGTATAATTTAGCCAACGGAGGAATTCGCATGAAAAAAAATCAAAAAAACCGCTTTGTTCGGTTATACACAATTTTATTAATTCTGATTTTAGCGCTGAATATTTTCATTCCGATGTTCCACAGCAATCGTATTGAAAATACCAGCTATTCCAACTTTTTAACCCAAGTCGAAAAGAAAAAAGTCAAAGAAGTCCAAGTAGATGGAGATGATGACATCATCTACTACACGCTAAAAAATGATGATAAGAAAAAAACTTATCAAACCGGAGAAATGAATGATAGCCAACTGGTTGACCGCTTAAAGAAAGCTGATGTCACATTTACCCAAACCATTCATCAATCTTCCATTTTAGATAATCCTTTTATCTACTTTTTAATTTCTTTCTTATTGCCACTCTTCTTTATTTCCTGGTTAATGCGAAGAGCGATGAAAAAGTTCCAGGATAAAATGGGTGGTGATTCAACCTTTACCTTTACCCCAGGAGGAAATGATGCAGGCAATGGTTTTGGCGGTTTCGGAGGTTTTGGAAACCTTGGCAAATCCAATGCGAAAGTTTATGAAGGAAAGAAAACCGGTATTACCTTTAAAGACGTAGCCGGCCAACAAGAAGCCAAAGACAACTTAGTGGAAATTGTCGATTTCTTAAACAATCCAAAAAAATATACCGAAATCGGTGCCACCATGCCAAAAGGTGCTTTATTAGTCGGTCCACCAGGAACCGGTAAAACCCTGCTGGCTAAAGCCGTAGCCGGAGAAGCTGGAGTACCTTTCTTCTCCATTTCTGGTTCCGAATTTGTGGAAATGTTTGTCGGACGAGGTGCCGCAAAAGTCCGGGATCTATTTAAACAAGCCCGGGAAAAAGCTCCATGTATTGTCTTCATTGATGAAATTGATACCATCGGTAAACGTCGAGATGGCGCTGGTTCGATGGGTGGAAACGATGAACGTGAACAAACCTTAAACCAGTTATTAGCGGAAATGGATGGATTTGATGGCTCCAAAGGTGTAGTCTTACTAGCTGCTACCAACCGTCCGGAAATCCTAGACCCTGCCTTAACCAGACCTGGTCGATTTGACCGTCGAATTCCGGTAGAATTACCCGACTTAGCAGGTCGTGAAGCCATTTTAAAACTCCATGCCAAAAAGATTAAACATTCGCCCGATATTGATTTTAATGTCGTAGCTAGAGCGGCAGCGGGTAGTAGTGGAGCTGATCTTGCCAATATCATCAACGAAGGAGCCTTGTTAGCGATTCGTGATGGACGGAAACAAGTCGTCCAAAAAGATTTAGAAGAAGCCATTGAAATTGTTATTGCCGGTGAACAAAAGAAAGGCGCTGTGATTTCACCAAAAGAGAAATTAATTGTTGCCTATCATGAAATTGGTCATGCCCTTGTTGCTGCCAAATCAAAGAATACTGCACCGGTACATAAGATTACAATTATCCCACGTACGAAAGGTGCCTTAGGTTATACGATGCAAGTCGAAGAAGATGAACAAAATCTCTTATCGCGTGATGAATTGTATGCCAAGATCGTTACCTATACCGCTGGTCGTGCTGCCGAAGAAATCATCTTTAATTCCTATACATCAGGTGCTTCCAACGATATCGAACAAGCGACTAAATTAGCACGTGCAATGATTACCCGTTTTGGAATGAGCCCAACCTTTGGCATGACGGCACTCGAAACCGTAAACAACCAATATTTAGGTGGCGATACTTCTTTAGCTTGTTCACCAGAAACAGCTGCCAGAGTAGATCAAGAAGTTATCACTTTGATCCAGCAAGCCCATGATGAAGCCGTTCAGATCTTAAAAGACAACTTAGCCAAACTTCATGAACTTGCCAAATACCTTTATGAAAAAGAAACCATTACCGGCGAACAATTTATGTATATCTTAAATAAACCTGCTGAAATCAGTACAAGCGGAGCTCAATAAGAGTTCCGCTTTTCTTGTGCGATTTAGTTTAAATATATCTGCTCTTGTTCCAAAGATACACCAAGGATTTTCGCAATTTGTTTTGTGGAATGATCCATCCACATAGTTCGAATAGCCTTTTTCCTGCTTTCTTCTGCACTTTTTAGAAACCCTTGCACATAGCCTTCTAAAAACGCTTCTTTAACACCTTCGGCAAATAGTTCGCTAATTTCTTTTTCCCAAATATATGCTTCCGCCTGGCGAAAAGCCTCACTTTTAGAAAATCCAGGAAATTCTTTTTCTAGTTCTTCCCAGGGAATTGTCGCAAATTTTATCTTCTTTGGATCAAACATATCGCTCACCTCATTCTTTATTTCATAATACTATCGCTGGCTTTGTCTAAAGACAAATAAAAAGACTTAACCTACATTAAGTCTTAATCCAAATCAATGGAAGTAATCTTCCATTCCCCTTTGACTTGCCGGCAAGTAAAGATAACTTGCCTTTTGACTAAAGGTAATTGATCGGCTTCTTTTTCAAGCTGTAAATAATAGTCTTTAAATAGTTTTTCTTTATTATTGGGATTGGCTTGTAGTTTAGCTTGAAAGGCTTCCGTAAATGTATCCTGTCCACTTTCTTGGTAGGCTTTGGCCGAAATACCTTTAGCACGTACTGTAACTAAATAGAAGTCTTTACCTTGGGATACATCACTGACTTGATACGAATCCCATTGTTTGCCAATGACATGTTTCATATACTTCACAAAATACGCTTTGATTTTTCCCGTATACCCAGCTTCTTTGGCCATTTGATCGATATTGGATGGTTGGGCTTGTTTCAAATAGGTATTAGCTTTTTGGACTTCGCCTTTTTGCATCGTCTGACAATAATTTTCCACAAGCGTTTGGCAAGTTTTGGCATCATTTTGACAACCCAAAAGAAAAAAGCCGCAAAATAGAAGCGCTAGAATCTTTTTCATGGCCTTATTGTATCATGATAGAATACAAATATGATACTTCATTTAAGCAGTGATAAACCGATTCAAGAAATATGTTTTGATTCCATCGATGCCGTCTTTGTCGCAGGGGCGCTACCTTTTTGTGACTATAACTGGGTCCTGTCGATTCGTAAACAATGTATCCAACATCACTGTCTCTTTCTTTTTCTATCAACGGGTCCCGTTTTCATCAAAGATGGAAAAAGCTATACGATTCCAAGTAATTTGCAACATTCGCAAGCCCTAAAAGCCCAGATTGACTATTATCCGCATCAAGCTTTATTTAACCGCTTAGCCCATTCTACATTTCGTTCTTCTTTTACCTTACGCAAAAAAGAAAAAGCGTACCTTAATGAAAAAGGCTGGGACAAAATCGATGAACATGCCCATGCCTTCATTAAAGAACGCCTTAGTCTTGCTGCGCCGAAAAACGACGGGAAACAAACCCCGATGCATGGCCATCCAATCTTTCTAGCTCAGCACGCAACGGGGTGTTGTTGCAGAGGGTGTCTAGAAAAATGGCACCATATTCCCAAAGGTCAGCCACTAAGTTCTTATCAACAAGATCAAATTGTTTCTATTTTACTTGAGTGGATCGTGCGTCAAACAAGATGTTCAAAGTCTTGAATTTCGTTTACTACACCAGGTAAATGACGCAATTCATTCGCTTTACCCGACGAATCCACTATGACAATATTTCTGCATCCAGCTGTATAAGCGCATTGAATGCCATTGATGGCATCTTCAAAGATCATACAGTCTTTTAATGGAACAGCAATGTTCTTAGCGGCTTGTTGGTACATAGCTACTTTATCTTCATAACTTCCATCATCGTATACGATCATTTCAGGATTGATCCATTGATCCAGGTGAAAAGATTTCACAAAGAAATCGATATTTTCTTTAATGGAAGCACTTGCGATTGTGAAAGGGATGCCTTTCTCTTTTAGTGCATTAAAATATGCTTCGGCTCCTTTTACTAAATGGAAGGTTTCCGTATCTGCCTGACAATACTCGCGATAGAGTTTTTCTTTCATTTGGGAATACGCTTCAGCTTCCCGTTGGGTACAAGAACCATTAAATAAATACTCTATGATTTTTTTATTGGTGACCCCGTTACATTTGGTATGAAGTTCTTCCGAAGAAATGCCGCGTCCGCGAATCATTTCGGAAATCTTAGACCATGCCATAACATGTTTGGGATTATCAAAAAATAAGGTTCCATTAAAATCAAAAATTACGCCCTTCATATAATTGGTCTCCTAATACAATCCAATTCTATCCCGTTTAACGACACAAAATCCCCCTCATGTGTCATCTCGGAACATTATACCACGGTCTGTATATTTTTCTATGCCAAGAAAAAAAACTCCCCAATCGGAGAGTTTTGAAGGCTTATAGTACGTTTTCGACAAATGCCACAACTTGTGGTTGACCTTGATAGCCAGAGAACGCATTCACTTGTTGGCCATCTTTAAAAGCGATAACAGTAGGAACGGCCATAATGCCAAATCTTTGGGCTAAGTCACTGGATTCATCAACATCCACATTCACAAATTTACATTTTCCTTCAAATTGCGATGCGACTTGTTCTAAAACAGGGGCCAACATCTTACAAGGTCCACACCAAGTTGCTGAGAAATCTGCGATTACTACACCTTTTTCGGCCATTAATGTATTAAATTTTTCGGTGTTAATTTTTTCTACCATAAAGACTTCCTCCTTACTAAAGATATTGTATCTATTTGAATACACAGTGTCTATTCAGATACATCTTCCTCTAATTGTTTCTTATATGAGTATAAATCTGAGCAATATTTTCCATCAAAACAAGCGCAACATAAGCCTAAACCATGAGCGGCTTCTTTGATTTCATCAACGCTTAAATACTTTAAAGAATCGGCTTCGATATAGTCTTCAATTTCTTTAACCGATAAACGAGCCCCAATCAATTCTTTGCGGGTTGAGGTATCGACCCCATAGAAACAAGGATACATGAAGACTGGAGAAGCAATCCGTACATGTACTTCTTTGGCCCCGGATTCTTTTAATAGACGAACGATTCGTCGTGATGTGGTTCCGCGCACAATAGAGTCATCAATCATCACAACGCGTTTGCCTTGTACCACACTTTCAACTGGGCTTAACTTCATCCGTACCCCACGATCACGTAATTCCTGGGTTGGTTGAATAAAGGTTCTTCCGACATAGCGGTTTTTCACTAAACCGGTTTCTAAAGGAAGACCGGATTGTTCGGCATAACCAATGGCAGCCGATAAGCTGGAATCCGGTACCCCGATGACAATATCAGCTTCTAGATCTTCATCATTTCTAGCTAAGATCACACCCGTTTCTTTCCGATAGGCATGCACATTGATCCCTTCGATTTCACTGTCGGGACGGGCAAAGTAAATATATTCCATCGAACACATATGATGTGAGGTATCTTGGGTATACGCAAAATGTTTAACCAGGCCTTTATTAAACTCTACGATTTCGCCGGGTTTTAAATCGACATGTTCATAGATACCCATGACTTCAAAGGCACAGGTTTCACTGGAAATGACATAGCCATCCCCATACGAAGCATAACTTAAAGGGCGCAGGCCATATTTATCCCGACAGGCATACATCTTTTCTTCATTCATCACAATAAAAGAAAAGGCTCCATCGATTTTCGCTGCCGCTTTTTGAATCCGCTCTAGTAAAGTTCCAGTTTGTTTCATTATCAAATGAAGAATGACTTCACTATCTGCGGTACCTTGAAAAATACATCCTTGATTTTCTAATTCTAAGCGTAATTCTTTGTCGTTATCAATTTGTCCATTATGGGCAATTCCAATACTTCCGGCATGGCCACGAGATACAATGGGTTGAATATTTTCCAACTCTTGTCCCCCAGCTGTACTATACCGGACATGCCCAATTGCACAATTTCCTTTTAAGGATTCAAGATCTTCTCGTTTAAAGACATCAATGGTCAAACCCGGACCTTTTTGAACCTGAATGGTCTGGCCATCGGATACGGCAATACCACTCGATTCTTGACCTCGATGTTGTAAGGAATGCAAACCATAATACGTAATGGATGATGCATTTTCGACTTGATAAGCACCAAATACACCACACTCTTCATGAATTTCATCAAACATACTGGATTCTCCTTTTTCGCAATCGTATTTTATCATGAACACCCGTTCATAGGAACTAAAGATAATTGAACTTTTTGTTTCTCTTGGTCAATCTTATACACCCAGACTTTCACAATATCCCCTACCGCAACGATTTCACTTGGGTGTTTGATGCGATGATCGGCCATTTTTGAGATGTGGACTAGCCCATCTTCATGTAAACCAATGTCGACAAAGGCACCAAAATCAACCACATTGCGCACTGTTCCTTCCAGTTCCTGACCAATATGGAGATCTTCCATCTCTAAGACATCTTTGCGTAAAAGCGGTCCTTCTTTCTGGTCTCTGTAATCGCGTAGTGGTTGGGCAAAGGCGGTGAGAATATCTGCTACGGTATAGGCATCACTACCTAGCTCTTTGGCCAGTTTTTGGGCATCAACTTGTTTGACTTTCGCTTGCACGTTCTGGCTGCCTAAATCAGAACTTTGGATATCTAAATGCGCTAGAATGGCCTTGGCAATGCCATACGATTCGGGGTGAATGCCAGTACGATCCAAAGGTTCTTTGCCATTTTCTACACGTAAGAACCCAGCACATTGTTCAAAGGCTTTCGGGCCTAATTTCTTCACTTTTTTAATTTGGGAACGACTGGTAATATCCCCATTTTCTTGGCGATAGTCGACAATGTTTTGTGCGGTTGTCGCATTTAAGCCGGATATATGTTTTAAAAGCGTAGGACTGGCCGTATTCACATTGACACCGACTAAGTTCACACTCTTATCAACCACAAAGTCCAAGCGTTCTTTTAGTTGTTTTTGTGGCAAATCGTGTTGGTATTGACCAACGCCAATGGATTGCGGATCAATTTTAATCAGTTCGGATAAAGGATCAAGTAAGCGTCGCGCAATGGAAATGGCACTACGTTGTTCGACATGCAGATCTGGGAATTCTTCAATTGCAAGCTTACTGGCACTATAGACACTGGCTCCGGCTTCGGAAACAATGGTATAGGCTACATCGAGTCCATACTTTTGAATGGTTTGGGCTACAAAGGCTTCACTTTCTCGCGATGCGGTTCCATTGCCAATCGCAATAATATTGACATGATATTGTTGGCATAGGGAAACGAGCGTTTTTTCCGCTTCTAATTTCTTTGGTTTGGGTGGATGCGGATAAATCACATCGACATGAAGGTTTCTACCTTGTTCATTGATAATAGCTACCTTACATCCCGTACGAAAAGCTGGGTCAAAGCCCATAATGATCTTATTTTTCATCGGTGCCTGCAATAAAAGTTTTTCAAGGTTCATCGAAAAGATATCCATACTCTGTTGTTGGGCTTTTTCGCTGAGTTGGCAGCGAATGCTTCGCTCTACGCTGGGAATCACTAAACGTTTTAATCCATCTTCAATGGCCAGGGCATAATAATTGGCACTGGAGCTATTGGGATAACGAATCAAATTCCGTTTGGTCCAATTCATTAAGTAGTCTTCATTGGATTCGATGTGTACGGAAAGAACTTTTTCTTTTTCTCCACGATCAATGGCCATGATGCGATGACTTGCCAGAGTTGTGACTTTTTCCGAATAGTCGTAATACATGCGATAGACTTTTTGTTGGTCATTGTGCTCTTTCTTTTCCTGGGTTTTGATGAAGCCATGATTCAACATCGAATCAAAGACTTTATTGCGCACTTTTTCATTTTCACTGACGCGTTGAGCCAAAATATCTTGAGCACCCTGTAATGCCTCCTCCACTGTTTTGACTTGGTCGTTGAGATATTTTTGAATCTCTTTGGCATCAAAATATCGCGGACAAGAGGCAATCGTGTTAGCCAGGGGTTCTAAACCTTTTTCCTTTGCGATTGAAGCGCGGGTTTTCTTCTTTTGTTTATAGGGGCGATAGATTTCTTCCACTTCAACAAGCTTGGTACAATGCATGATCTGAAGTTTTAGATCCTCGGTTAAATGGCCTAAGGTTTCAATGCGATGCAGGACTTCTTCTTTGCGTTTTTCTAAGTTCTCCTGATATGCATATTGTTCTTGAATCAAACGAATTTGTTCTTCATCTAATCCATGGGTTCTTTCTTTTCGATAGCGGGCAATGAAAGGAACCGTACTTCCTTGCTCCAATAATTCCATCGTATTTGTGACTTGATTTAACCCAATTTTTAAGTCTTGGGAAATCTGTTCTAATAATTTTTCTTCCATAATTTTCCTCACAGTGAAAAAATTATAACATAGTTTATTTTCGCAAAAAAAAGAAGACACGAATGTCTTCTTAAATTCCTTTTTTATGTAAGTAAAAACTATAGACCAGCACAAGAATACTTGAGGCAATCACGAAAATAATACCCCACATGATCTGATGGAAAAAAGCTCCAAAGATAAAGATAAAGCCGGATACCACAAGACAATAGCCGCCTAGGCGATTACTGCGATTCCAGTTTTCTTCTGAATCCAAAGACCATGGAGTTTTAATACCAACCGTATAATTCTTTTGGACTTTGGGCAGATAGTTTCCCAATAAAATAAATAGAAAGCCTAAAATGCCACCAACCCAAACATTCGTATTCATCGGATAGCCCAGACTATAGCTCACTATGATGCCCGTTATGATAATGGCCGTAACCGGACAAATCATCAAAATGATACGTAAGATAAAGTCGGGAATATTATTCTTCTTGGGATCATTCAAAGTAGAGACACAACAGAATACATGCATGCCAACAAGAAAAGCTAGTATCCCAAATAAAGCCCATGGCTTAGACATAAATCCATCTGGATTTCCATTGATATCAAAATGCACCGCTATGGTATCTGGCAATTGCGAATAAAAAATCAAATTCAAAGCTAAAGGAATGAAAAATAATACCAGACTAAATAGAAACCATTTATTTTTCTTCATCGGAATCCCCTCCTACAAATGATTGAAAATAACACAACATCTCTTCAAATACCGATGTGTTTAATTCATAAAAAATATAGTTTTTTTCTTTTTGTTCGCGAATCAAGCCAGCTTCTTTCAATAAAGATAAATGATACGAAATCGTTGCCTGGGTCATATCAAAATGATTGGCAATTTCACCAGCCGACATCTTACCTTTTTTTAAAAGGGTAAGAATATCTCTTCGTACCGGGGCTTTTAACGCTTTAAACGTTTTTTCAAACATTCTACTTACCTTCTACTTAGAAATATTTCTAAATAAACTATACAAGAAAGTCTGTCACTTATCAATATCTATTTAGATTTTTTTCGAAATAGAGTGTACAAAAATTGCTAAAAAAACCATTTTCTATACCCCCAAAAAAAATTTTACGAAATTTTAATCAAAAAGTACGGTTTTTTGACAATTGTAAGCTCTTTACATCACTTTTCCGACGATTGGCGGAATATTTTTCCGATGATTGGCGGGAAATTTTTCCGACGATTGGCGGAATTTTTTCCCGATGATTGGCGAAAATCCATTTTTCAATAGGTTTGTAAAATCAAATCATTTTCTGAAAATTATGCTAAAATATTACATGTTCATTAAGAACAAGGGGAAGGAAGATTATTGTGGTTTTTTCAAGCTTATTATTTCTATTTGCGTTTTTTACGCCGCATCTTTTTATCTATTTTTTTGCACCAAAAGACAAAAAGAATCTCGTTTTACTCATTTCCAGTTTAATCTTTTATGCCTGGGGTGGACCGAAGTATTTATTATTACTAATGTTAGAAACCTTTATCAGTTGGTATTTTGCCCAAAAGATTGCCACAGAACAGAATCCGAAAAGATATTTGCTTCTTGCCTGTATTGGTCTATTAGGCTTATTAGGCATTTTTAAATATACGGGTTTCTTTTTAAGTAATTTACAATTCTTCATTCATTGGCCAGCTAAAATTCCTACGATTGTATTACCAATTGGTATTTCCTTTTATACTTTCCAATTACTATCCTATGTCGTTGATGTATACCGACACGAAGTAGAGCCACAAAGCGATTATTGGAAATTACTCTTGTATTCCAGTTTATTTCATCAATGTATTGCCGGTCCCATCGTTCGGTATGAAACCGTACAAAATGAAATTGACCATCGGAAAGTCTTATTCAGTGATGTATTCTATGGCTTCCGTCGCTTCAGCATCGGCTTGGCCAAAAAAGCCATTCTTGCCAATTCCTGTGCTTCTATTACCGATACCTTATTGCCTGGGGGATTAAAGGGCATCCACAGTCAATCGGCTTTAGGTATCTGGCTGGCCATGCTTTGTTACATGTTGCAGATCTATTTAGATTTCTCTGCTTATTCGGATATGGCAATTGGTATGGGACGGATGATTGGCTTTCACTATTTAGAGAACTTCAACTATCCCTATATTGCCAAAAGCGTCCAAGATTTTTGGCGTAGATGGCATATCTCTTTAAGTACCTTCTTTAGAGATTATGTCTATATCCCCCTTGGTGGCAATCGCTGCACTACAAAAAAATGGGTTCGCAATATGTTTGTCGTCTGGTTTTTAACCGGTATGTGGCATGGAGCCAGCTGGAATTATATTTTCTGGGGACTCTATTATTTCTGTTTCTTATTATTAGAGAAGTTTTATATCAAGGATCGCATGCCAGAGAACTGTAAACATATCTATACGCTACTTGTCATATTCTTTGGCTGGATCATCTTTAAATATTCGGATCTAGCCCAGTTAAAAGCTGTCTTACTTGGACTCTTTGGCATTGATTCGAATGGCTTCTATGGCATGAATGTCAAAACCGTTCTTTTCAGCAATATCTTCTTCTTGATCTTCTCGATTGTCGCATGTACGAATCTCGGAAAGATCGTAAAGAAAAAGGTGGAAACTAAAGCTCAGACAAACGATACAATTAGTGCTATTTATTCGATATTTGATGGAATCATGCCCGTTGTACTGCTGTTTATTTCCGTACTTTCTTTATTAGGCAACAGCTACAATCCATTCTTATATTTTCAATTTTAGGAGGCAATCATGAAACAAAAGAAAAAATTTACCATTCTCACAAGATTATGTTCCGTTGTTTTATGTCTATGCTTAATGGTTACCGGCTGTTTAACCGGTGCCATGATCTTTGCCCGTCCTACGACCAGTACTTTGGAAAAAAGAAAATTGACAGCTTTTCCTAAATTTAGCGTATCAACTTTCTTAGACGGGAAATACTTTAGTGAGGTTTCCACTTGGTATTCGGATACCTTCCCAATGCGTGATACCTTAGTTGGCGTAGCTCAGAAGATGAAAAACCACTATGGCATTGCCCAAAAGACCATGGTTGTCGGAACCAGTAAGCAGGCCGATCAAATTCCTACCAAAGAAAAGGTCAATAAAAAGGTAAAGACTGTGGATGTACCTAAGAACTATTCCTTTGACCAAGATATGCAGAATCAGATTTTATCGAACTTGTATGTCAAAGATGGGGCCGCCTACAGTGTCTATTATTTCGTTAAAGATTCAGCCGACATCTATATTCAATCACTCAATCATTTTGCCTCTAAAGTCAAAGGAACTTCTAAAGTCTATTCCTTATTAGTTCCCAACAATTCGGTTGTGCTTCCGGATAAAGAGCTAAAAAAACTGGGTGGATCAGATATGAAACAAGCCATCGATTATTACTACAAGAACTATAAAAATGTAACAGGTATTGATGCCTATTCAAATATTGAAAAGAATAAAGACAAATACTTGTACTTTAGAACCGACCACCATTGGACCGCTCTAGGGGCCTATCAAGCCTATAAGGCTTTATGTAAAGAAAAAGGTTGGAAGCCAGAAAAACTCAGTGGTTTTGAAAAGAAACGCTTTGAACCATTCTTAGGTACAGCCTATGATGAATTACATCTTTCCGAAATGGAAAACCATCCCGATTATGTCGATGCCTATATCCCACACGCAACCAATGACATGGTCTATTGGGATAATGACGGAAACAAAGTTCCGTATCATGTCATCACCGATGTCAGTGACTGGTCTGAAGGATCAGGGTATTATTGTTTCATCGGTGGGGATAAACCATTAGCCATCATTAAAAATCCGAAAAAGAAAAAAGGTAAATCCGTTTTATTAGTCAAAGAATCTTTTGGCAATAGCTTTGCCCCATTCTTAGTCGATCATTATAAAACCGTATATATCACCGATTTCCGTTGTACCAATATCAATCTTGCCGATTATTGTAAGGAACATAAAATCGATGATGTGATTTTTGAAAACAACATTTCCATCATTGGAAGTACCGAAGTTGCTTCCAAGTTCAATCAACTTGTCCATGATGGGGAATAAAAAAAGAACCTTGTAGAAATTTTCTACAAGGCTTTTCTTTATTCCATATGCGTACATTGGTCATAGATGGCTTTGGTTTCTGCATCGAAACAATAGAAACAAACATGCATCGTATAGTCTTTATTTTGATCCAGCCAGTCTGCAACGGTTTTTAAGGCAATTGGTACGGCTTCTTTTAAAGGATAGCCATAAACGCCGCAGGAAATCGCCGGAAAGGCAATGGAATGAATGTCATATTGTTTAGCTAAGGTCAAACTATTCCAGTAACAATCCCGTAAGGCATGGCTGTCTTCATGTTTGCCCGAATAGATTGGGCCAACGGTATGAATGACATATCTTGCCGGTAATTGATAGCCTTGGGTAATTTTGGCTTGCCCAGTCTTGCAGCCATGAAGATTGCGACATTCTTCTAAGAGTTGTGGCCCAGCTTTCCGATGGATTGCCCCATCTACCCCACCGCCACCAAGTAAAGACGCATTGGCGGCATTGACAATACAATCTCCCGTAAAAGTGGTGATATCGCCTTGAACGATTTTGATTTCACTTTCCAGATTCTTATCATCTAAAATCATTTCACAATAGACTTTTGGCAAATAATAAGACTGACTCCAAGGATTGATACTCAATCCACTAACCGCTTCACTGACATTACTGAGACGTAGGATTTCTGCTAAGCTTTCTTCTTTCACTTCACAGCTGGGACCCAATTCTTTTTCTTTCAGATTGGTAAAAGCAACATAGACATTATCCCCTTGTTCCATCGTCAAACGTAGTGGTCGATCTTCTTGCACCGGGATGAGAATCGTTTGATTCTTTTTACAGAGTTTTCTTAAGTAAATAAGAATGGCTTTATTGTTTTCATTGCTTGGTTCGGCATAAAGAGCCGCAATTAATTTTTCAAGTGTTTCCATGGCCTCATTATAGTCAAAGCACAGACTAATTTCTAGTCTGTGCTTTTACGAATCATATCACTTGTGATGGACGCAAGATCTTTTGCCCCACACATTTCCATCGTATCTTTGAGTTCCGATTGAAGACGATCTACATATACTTGCACACCTTCTTCTTGGGCTCCATAGATGCGGTTGACAAAAGGACGGGCAATCAATACTGCATCAGCACCAAGGGCCAAGGCTTTAAAGATATCCGTACCACTACGAATACCGCCATCGACAAAGATCTTCATATCTTTTCCCACGGCTTCCACAATTTCTGGTAAGACTGTTGCGCTGGCTGGTACGCCATCTAATACTCGACCACCATGGTTACTAACGACAATGGCAGCTGCTCCGGCATTTCGAGCCTTGATGGCCCCTTTTACCGTCATAATCCCTTTGACAATAAAGGGTACATCAGCTAAGGAAATAATCTCTTTCAATTCCGCTTCGGTCTTTCTTCCAGCAGGTGGAACAATGCCTTTTAAGAAAGGTAGACCCGATGCATCAACATCCATCGCTACCGCAAAGGCATGACTCTTTTGGACTAAGGCAAATTTTTCTAAGAAAGTTTCTTTGCCCCATGGTTTAATGGTAGGAATCCCAATGCCATCATTTTCGGCAATGGCCTGGGTAGCTGCTTCCATGGTTAAAGGCTTCATGCCATCCCCGGTAAAAGCGGCAATACCTGCTTCTTTACAAGCTGGAATCAAGATGTCATTATAGCTGACATCATCGTATTTATCGCCATAATGGAGATCCACATGTCCTACGGGACCGGCAAATACAGGTAAACGGAAGGTTTTGCCAAAGAGGGTACAAGTCGTATCCGCTTCGACATTTTCGGTTAAAGTATCCATATTCACATACAGCTTTTGCCAGGCTTCATAATTGCGAATAGCTCCAAGTCCACTGCCTTTGGCACCTGGGCCTGGCATCGTATTGCCACAAGCTTTTCCGTTACATACAGGACATGATTTACATAAGGGTCCCATATTGCCACGGGCAGCTTGTATAACTTCTTCATCTTTCATTTAAAACGCCTCTATTCTGCATTACTTGCGACGACTTTTACACGTGACCATAACGTCGCAATGATTTTACGTGCTGTCTCATTATACCCGAAAACCTCATCTTTTGCATAACCGGTACGTGGGGTATAAGCACTGATACCTTTAAAGGTTGTTTGGGATAACTCTTCTTCGACCTTTTCGTTTGGGGAAGTATAACCTACATATTCGGAGTTATCTTTCGCATTGGTTTCTTGAATAATAAACTTCATAAATTCTAGTGCCAAAGGCACATTTTTGGCATTTTTCGGAATGACCATCGCATCGGTCCAGATGTTCGTTCCTTCGTTTGGCATAAAGAAGCCCATATTGCGATTTTCACTGCTGACATAAGCTCCATCACCGGAATAAATCAAGCCAAGAGCCTTACGCGCTTGAGCCATATTGTCGATGATCTCATCAGTAACAATTTCTGGATTCATCGTTTTTACACAAGTCTCCAGCCAATGATACGCATCATTGAGCTCTTGTTCATTTTCGGTATTCATCGAATAACCTAACGCTTTTAAAGCCATCATGAGCGAATCTCTTTCCGAATCATAGAGATAGATATCGCCTTTATATTTTGGATCCAAGAAGATGTTAAAGCCTTCCCGTTCTAAGTCTGCTTGCGAGACTTTTCGTTTATCATAGCTGATTCCTACACTGCCCCAGAAATATGGCACACTGTAGGCATTATTAGGATCATAGGCCAAATCTAAGATGGCTGGATTGATCTGGGCAAAAGTTTGTTTCAAAGCTTTTTGATCAAGTTTCTGCAAGTAACCTTCTTGAATCAAACGTTGAATCATATAGTCACTTGGAATCAATAAGTCATAGCTTTCCCCATTGGCCACTTTAATATACATCTGTTCATTCGAATCAAAGTTATCCATGACAACACTAGCCCCGGTTTGATCTTCAAAGCGGGAAACCACTTCATCATTGATATATTCGCCAGGTAAATACAGATGTAAGGTTTGGCCAGCATATGGTTGGTCACCCATTTTGTGCATACCAAATAAAGAGAAAACTAAAGCACAAACCACCAACAATGCCACAACAATTTTTGGCCCTTTGCGATGCGGACGCATTTCTAAAGAAGCATTTTTCTTACGCAACATTGGCAAAACATTCATACCAATTAAGATCAAGGTAATTAATACGACAACTACGGTTGAAATCGCATTGACACTTGGATTGACCCGTTTAGACATCGTATAGACCATGATGCTTAGATTCTTTACCCCACCTCCGGTCACAAAGTAGGAGATGATAAAGTCATCAAAAGACATTGTAAAGGCAATCAAAGCACCAGAAATAATGCCGGGCATAATTTCCGGAACAATGACTTGAACAATGGCTTGAAATGGCGTAGCTCCAAGATCCATAGCCGCATCGGCTAAGTTAGGATCTAGTGCCCGAATCCGCGGCATGACGGATAAAATCACATACGGAATACAAAAGGCAATATGGGCCAGTAATAAAGTCACAAAGCCTTTTTGTACATTCAAAGTAATAAACAACAACATCAAACCAATAGCCGTTACAATATCCGGATTCATCAATGGAAAATCATCGACACGGGTAATAAAGGCCCGCATCCGTTTTCCGGATTGGGATAGACCAATAGCGGTAAGAGTTCCAATAATAGTTGAAATCAAGGTAGCTAAAATCGCTACAATAATCGTGATATATAGACTGGACATCATGCCATGGCTTTTTAACATGGTTTGATACCAGCGCATCGAAAAACCGGTAAAGTGCGTTAATGATTTACTTTTATTAAAGGAGAAGACCACCATAAAGACGATCGGTAAATAAAAGAAAATCAAAGTTAAGGTCATTAAGGACCGACCGAACCAGCGACGTTCTTTTTTCATAGACGATCCTCCGCACTAGCCCCTTTTTTCTCAATTCTACGTACCAACATCATCAAAAGCATCATGATGACAGCCATAATCATACTGATGGCTGAACCAAAGTTCCATTCTCCTACGGTAATGAATTGATTTTCAATCACATTTCCAATCAAGAAGAACTGGCCACCTCCTAATAATTTAGGGATGAAGAAGCTGGATACCGCGGGTAAGAAAACTAAGGTAATGCCACTGACAACCCCACTTAAAGATAAGGGGAAAACCACCCGAATAAAGGTTTGAACCTTATTAGCCCCCAAATCGGAACTAGCTTCAATCAAGCTTTTATCCATCTTGGTCAATGAGGTATGAATCTGTAGAATCATAAAAGGTAAAAAGTTATAAACCATGCCTAATAAAACCGCACCTTCGGTATATAGAAGTTCGGTATGAATCCCAAAGATGCCTAAGAGTGAAGCAATCAAACCATCTTTGGATAAAAGTCCGATCCAGGCATAGGTTCGTACCAACATATTGATCCACATAGGTAGGGTTATACCTAAAACCAAGAGGTTTTGAACCTGTTTAGAACTACGGCTAATAAAATAGGCAATAGGATAGCCTAAAAGCAAACAGATGATGGTTGTCTTTAAGGCAATCACTAAAGAGCGCCATAGAATCAATAAGAAATCTGGGTCGGTAAAAAAGCGCACATAGTGAGAAAAGGTCAATTTAACCGGAACAACGCTGTTGCCTTCTTTCATCAGTGAGTACACTGCAATTAGAAGCATCGGCACCAACAACATCAATATGCTCCAAATTAAATACGGAATGACTAATTGACGAAACTTTTTCATTAGAAGCCTATCTTCTCCATGACATGAATATCTTCAGGGAAGAAAGTCAAGCCGACTTGTTTACCTTCTTCCACAAAATCGGTGGTATGAATCTTAAATTCACGTCCCGTTGTTGAGAATGTGACGGGATAAATGCCTTCCGTGATTTGATCAGGATCAAAGTCATAGTCAACATATAAGTCGATATCTGCATCTTCATCATCCAGTTTCCAAGCTTGCGCATTGGCCCAGGTTTTTAGATCGGTATCTAGGGTTTGGGATTCTTTGATTTCATCCGCAGTCTTAAAGAAGCTGAAGGCACTCATCGCTTCATTGGCTTTTTTATTTTCGGTAACATGTTGGTCGACAACCCAGATCTTACGGCTGATCGACGTATGTTCGCTGGTTTCATAGGTCACAGAATACTCCCCAATTTCCCGTTTTAAATCGGTTTCGATACGATTGATGGAAATCAATTCATCGGTTTCTGGATTCCAGGCTTGGGCATCGGCACGGGCAATGATTTCTTTATCGTCAATGTCTTCCATATCTTCTAAGTCCAGATAGAAGTCATTGGCAGAGATCTTCTCTTTGCCATCGGCACTGGCTACTTCATTGATACTGCGTACATGCATATTCACCGTAACCGAAGTTCCGGGTACGGTTTCGACCATGATTTCATAATGCACACCTTTAAAGAGGACACTTTCTACTTCACCGGTCATCTTTCCATCTTTGACATCGACAATATCGATATCTTCCGGACGAATAATGACATCGACTGGCTCATTTTCTTTAAAGCCGACATCGACGCAGTCAAAGACAATGTCATCGAATTTGACTTTTTTATCTTGGATCATACGACCAGGAATAATGTTGGATTCACCAATGAATTCAGCGACATAGCGGTTGGCAGGTTCATTGTAGATTTCTTCTGGTGTACCGAGCTGTTGGATCTGGCCATCTTTCATAACGACGATCTTATCGGACATCGTTAGGGCTTCTTCTTGGTCATGGGTGACAAAGATAAAGGTAATGCCGACTTCTTGTTGGATATTCTTTAGTTCATACTGCATTTCTTTGCGCAGTTTTAAATCCAGGGCACTTAGTGGTTCATCGAGTAAAAGGACGCGTGGTTCATTGGCCAGGGCACGGGCAATGGCTACACGTTGTTGCTGGCCACCAGATAAAAGGGTGACATCTCTTTTTTCATAGCCTTCTAGTCCAATTAATTTCAACATTCGCATGACTTTTTGATCGATGATATCTTTAGAAATCTTTTGAATTTTCAATCCATAGGCAATGTTGTCATAGACGTTCATATGCGGAAAGAGGGCATATTTTTGAAAGACGGTATTTAATTCTCTTTTATAAGGGGGAAGACTTTTAATGTCTTGGCCATTAAAGATGACTTCTCCTTCGCTTGGTTCGAGAAACCCGGCTAAAATACGCAAAAGGGTCGTTTTTCCACAACCACTGGGTCCCAAAAGGGTGACAAATTCATTTTCATAGATATCCAAATCGATGCCTTTTAATACAACTTGGTCTTCAAAGTTCTTCACAATGTGACGAAACTGAATAATCTTTTTCTTCTCTTCCATATTTCTCTCCTAAAAAACGGGTGGATTTGATACCCATAGCACAACGGCTTCTTGTTGCGTACAATTTTCTAAATAGTGCGTTTTGGCACGCGATAAATAAAAGGTTTCTTTAGCTTTTACAAGATAGCTTTGACTGCCACAAACTAAGCGGATTCGCCCTTTTAGAACATAGCCGAATTCCTGGCCTCCATGGCTTTCCACAACTTGGGTTTTCTGATGGGGATGGAGGGTTAAAAGCAGGGGCTCCATTTGATTCTTTTGGGCATTGGGGACAATCCATTGCACTTGGGCATAGTTCCTTTCATCCACAAAGAAATCGTCTTTGCCAAAAACTATTTGTTCTTCGGGTTGTTCCGAAAAAAAGTCTTGTAGATTTGTACCTAAAGCTTCCAGAATATTTTCTAATGTCGAAACATTCGGGCTTGTCAGATCCCTTTCCAACTGGGATAGAAAACCTTTGGTTACTTCCGAACGGCTGGCCAGCTCAGACAAGGTTAAATCTTTTTTTAAGCGTAATTCTTTTAATTTCTCACCAATCTCCATATCCGCCTCGCTTGTTTCATTAAAGAAACTTTTTGTTTAGTTAATTAAACGCTGATTCATTATAGCTTATCATAGATATTCAAACAAGCTTTTTTGGCTAAAATTTGCGTAAAATTTTCAACGAATTTTTTATAGCTTTTTTGCGATGATTTCGCTATGATTATTTCGTGCTAGGAGGATAACATCATGCAAGAATTTAAACCTATGAAAGAAGGAAAAGTTCGTGAGATTTACGACAACAAAGACTCATTAATTATGGTCGCTACCGATCGTATTAGTGCCTTTGATGTGATTTTGAAAAACAAGGTAACGAAAAAAGGAACCGTTTTAACACAGATGTCAAAATTTTGGTTTGACTACACAAAAGATATCGTACCGAATCATATGATTTCTGTTGACAACAAAGACATGCCTGAATTTTTCCAACAAGAACAATTTATTGGAAATTCGATGTTGGTAAAGAAACTCGAAATGCTTCCAATCGAATGCATTGTACGTGGCTATATTACCGGAAGTGGATGGGCAAGTTATCAAAAAGATGGAACCGTTTGTGGAATTCAATTACCCCAAGGTTTACAGGAATGCGATAAATTACCTGAACCAATCTACACCCCAAGTACCAAGGCCGAAATCGGGGACCACGATGAGAACATCAGCTTTGAAAAGAGTATTGATGTCTTAGAGAAACAATTCCCTGGTCATGGGCAAGAATATGCAACGAAGATCAAAGAGGCAACGCTTGCACTTTATAAAGCTTGTGCGGATTATGCCCTAAGTCGTGGAATTATCATTGCGGATACCAAGTTTGAGTTTGGTCTTGATGAAAACGGAAACGTTGTCTTAGCCGATGAAATGTTGACTCCTGATAGTTCACGCTTCTGGCCATTAGATGGCTATAAACCTGGACAAAGCCAACCGTCTTTTGACAAACAATTTGTCCGTGACTGGTTAAAAGCCAATCCTGATAGCGACTACAATTTACCGCAAGAGATTATTGATAAAACCATTGCGAAATACAAAGAAGCGTATCATTTATTAACTGGAAAAGAAATCTAAGCATTTGCAGGATGGTCCTTACCATCCTGCCCTTTTTATGCGCATAAGATATGCAGCACAAAGGTAAAGGAACCTGTTATTACAGATTAAAGTAATCATTCAATCATTAAGCAAATGTCAACTTCTGCGTGTAAAACTATTTTTTATCCACCATTCCTATGTGATCACAAAATAGAGGACAAGAGATTGACCGATTTAGGTCTATCTCTTTTTCTGTAGAGAAACAAAAAACGCTGCATTCAGCAACGTTTTCTTTAGTAATTGTTCTTGCCTACAAACACATTATATACACGTGTATAACGATAACTCTTTTTCCTTGCCAAGCCATCATACGCAACTACATTTAATTCTTCCATTTTCTGAATCGTACGATGAATCGTAGACTTAGACAATCCTGTCATATCTTCTAATTCTCTTTTTGTGAAAACAACTTGTGAAAGAATAATAGGCATAATTTTATATAAGGTAGAACTATGAATAGATTCCATTTTTTTCATATCTTCCTTATAAATTCGATCGATTTCGTTCATCTTATAAATAAAACTATTGCATTGATCCACAACGCACTGAAGAAAAAACTTAATGTATCCCAAATAATTGCCTTTACGGCTTTCCATTAGATTGTATTGATAAGCCGGTTTATACAATTCTAAGATTTCTGACATATATAGAATCGGCTTATCTTGTTCAAATCGTGCCATTTGAATAGGTATCAGAGCTCTACCAAGTCGCCCATTTCCATCCGAATAAGCATGAATTGTTTCAAATTGTGCATGTGACAATGCCAAATTGATTAAATACGGATCAATAAACGGATCATTCATATATGCATATAAGTTCTCTAATAAACCATGTACATATTCCGGTGCTGGAGGAATAAAGATTGCATTCTCTATACCTGCGCCTTTTGGTCCTATCCAATTCTGCGTTGTTCGAATTGACCCTGGCTTTTTTTGAAATCCGCGAACACTATCCAGCAATAACTTATGCATTGTATTCACTAATTCAAAATCAATATCTTTTCCATCTTGAATCTTTTCATAGGCATATTCCACGGTTTTCTTCAGATTTTGAATTTCTTTGTTGTCATCTGTTTCATCCATGTACTTCAAATAATACATTTCATCTTGCGATATCTGTGTTCCTTCAATTTGTGTTGATTTTAAACTCTCACTCAACAAGATAGAATCTAAAAAATATTTTGAATCAAAATCCAAAGACTGTAGTTTCACTTTATACTCTGTATATTTTGCGTTTGCCTGTGACAAAAGCCGTAATAAGTCTTTATCCATTTTGTAATTAACGGGATACAAATTCGCATGAAAAGGTTTCATTTTGTTGACCTCCTGACTTTATTTGTCTCATTTTAACATAAAAAAATGTCAGAATTTTAAATTTTGACACTTTCACACCTGTTTTTAGCCTATTTTGTGTCAAATTTGATATTTTGACACATTTTTAGGCTTTTAAAGGCCATTTTGTATCAAACTGACACTTTTTGACCGATTTCACTTAAGAAAAGTGTCAATTTTAGAAATTTTGACACAAATAAACCCCACCAGAAGTGGGGTTGACTTTAACGATTTGCGGTTTGTATCCAATGTTTGGCTTTTTCTAGATCCTTTGGGAAAGTCTTGAAATCCTTGAGTTTCCAAGTCCAGTTTTTTGACGAAAGGGTTCCTGGCGTATTAATGCGGGCTTCTGCCTTATAGCCACAAATATCCCAGATAGGTAAGATTACCGTATTGGCCTTACTGTCTAGAAGATACTGGCAGACCATTTCATTAAAGTTACGACAAGTATAGCCTTGTTTCTTAAAGAAACGACGTAAGCTAATGCGCTTATTGTTGGTATAGCCTTGATAAGCTTCCATAATCGTTTCATTATCATGGGTACCAGAATACAAGACGACATTTTCTTTCTTTTCCTGGCGCAGTTCTTTGGTTTCCATTTCAAACAACTGTACTTGAATACCCGGAATGGAGAATTCATCTTCTAAGTCAAAGATGGCTTGACCTAAATCATCGCCTAAATCTTCTGCAACAAGTTCCATTGTAGGATTTTCTTGGGTCACATAACGTAGGATTTCTTCGCCTGGACTGTCTACCCAAACGCCTTCTTTAGCGGTTGGACAAGAAGCAGGAATCTTCCAGTAATTTACAAAGGCTCGGAAATGATCAATGCGTACCATGTCAAAACAACGGTTCATCCAGTCCATGCGTTGGCGCCAGAAACGATATTTATTCGTTTTCATATGGCGGAAATTATAGGTTGGCATTCCCCAGCGTTGTCCGTCTTCGGAAAAATAATCTGGTGGACAACCGGCAATGAATTCGGGTTCGCCATTGCGATCAATCATAAAATCCGGACGATCACTCCAAACATCCGCACTATCCAGATCCACATAAAAAGGAATATCCCCCATAATCTTTACGCCTTTTTTATGCGCATAGGTAATCACTTCATCCAATTGTTTATAGAAGATAAATTGCAGGAATTTAATATAGAAGATCTCTTCTTGTTGGTCGGTTAGATCCACGCCACTTGGATCATAGAACCAATCCCGGTATTCACTATCCCATTGGCGCCATGGTCGATTATCATGGAGTTTAGTAAATAGCGCAAATAAGGACCAGTTAGCCAACCAAAACGCTTCTTGTTCAAAGGCATGAAATTCTCTTTGATACTGAGAAAAATTCTTTTTAAAAGCCCGGAAGGCACGACGAAAATAGGTTTCTTTAAAAGCACGAACCTCATCATAATCTACAAAGTTTTTAAATTTGTTGCAGTTGACAATCGAACTCTGGGTTAATAAACCCATTTCACATAAACGATCAATATTAATATATATAGGATCTCCGGCAAAACTAGATAAGGTTTGATACGGAGAATGTGTACTGCCACTGCGCTGAATGGGTAAAATCTGCCAGATTTTAAAACCAGCGTCCGCAATACAATCAATAAATTTTAATGTTTTTGCACCTAAGTCTCCAATCCCTTGGTTACCTGGTGTACTAAATAGCGGGCATAAGACCCCTGCATTTCTTTCCATAATGTAACCCCTTTATTTTCATAAATTTTATCACATTTTTGATAGAATTGCCGAAAAAAGTCGGCAGTATCCAATAAAAAAACCACCTAACCAAAAGGCAAGGTGATTTCCTCAAAGAAAGAATTATTTCCTTTTTAAAATGGTACGATCTACTAAGTTACGTGCAATCAATAAGATATCTGGAATAATAGCCATATTGCACAATAAGTAGATGATTTGCCAGAAAGATAAAGGCACCAAATACAAAAGACCATGGAATAAAGAAAGCCCGATCACAAAGCCCGCTAACATACAAACCATTAAGATCTTACGTAGTTTAGTCATTGGTACACAGACCGTATATAAAACCGATAAAGACGTCCAGCTGGCAACAATGGTACAAATCGTAGAGAACTGAGCATCACTCATTGCCAAAGGAATACGGAATAAGTTACAAACCGCAACCGATAGAATAACCATGAAAGCCCCTGGAAACGCCCGACCAAAGACATGCCATAGGAAATGCCCCTGGACTCTTTCTTCATTCGGCTCTAAGGTCAAGATAAAGCCCGGTAATCCAGTACCTAGTAAAGAGACCATGGATAATTGAATTGGCTTAAAAGGATAGCCCGATAACCAGAAAATCGAGAATAAAGCTAAACCAAAAGAGAACATTGTCTTAACTAAGAACAAGGAAGCACTTCTTTGGATATTATTAATCGCAATTCTTCCTTCACGAAGAATGGCAGGCATTGCCTTAAACTGATCTTTTAATAAAACCAGGCTGGCAACACTCTTGGTTGCTTCACTACCACTACCCATCGCAATCGAACAATCCGCTTCTTTTAGAGCCATGACATCATTGACACCATCCCCGGTCATCGCAACGGTATGGCCTTGGTCTTTTAAGGCAAGAACCATTTGTTTTTTCTGTTCCGGAGTTACTCGACCAAAGATGGAATAATTTTGTACGGCTTGGTCAATATCTTTAACCGTCGTCATATCTACGGCTTTTCCTCGAACACCAGCTTTGGCGGCAATCGCCGCAACGGTTCTTGGATCATCCCCGGAAATAATTTTGACATCCACATCTTGTTTATAAAAATACGATAGAGTTCGACGAATATTAGGTCGTAAGACATCTTGGATACAAATCAAACCAATCACTTCATGATTCCCTTTTAAAGCATTTCCTATAATCGAACCACGTGCTAAAACCAAAACACGCATCCCTTGTTTGTCATATTCTTGAATTCTTGATTCTAACCAAGGTTGTTTCTGACTGCAAACAAATTGATAAGCACCGGTAATATAAGCTTTTTCCCCTTCAAAGACGACACCACTGGCTTTTCTGGCACTAGAGAAAGGAATGGTTCGCACACAAGTGCCATCGCCTTTTCCGGCATAGGCACGAATGGCTTGAGCCGTACTATTGTCATCGTCTAAAGCCGTATACATTCGCGATAAGATATATTGAATCTCTTCATCCGAACTAATGCCTAACCCATCCGTTAGAACAACTTTCATGGAACCTTGGGTAATGGTTCCCGTTTTATCCAGGCACAGAGTATCCACTCGTGCCAGGGTTTCAATACAATACAATTCTTGAATCAAGACTTTTTTACGGGCTAATTTTACCGCACCTAAAGCTAGAGCCGTACTGGTTAAAAGGACTAAACCTTCCGGAATCATGCCAATGACGGCAGCAACTGTAGCTAGTACAGCATCCCGCCATGGGGTTTGGGCATCCATCATTTGTTTAATAAAAAGGGTCGCACCCGTAGGAATCAAAACAATGGTACAAAAACGAATAATCGCATCAATACTGTCACGTAATTCCGAAGGATATTGTTTTTCACGTTTGGCACTTTCCAGGATGGCATGGGAATAGGTATCTTTTCCGACTTGGACAACTTGAACTTTGGCTTTTCCAGAAACCACAAAGCTTCCGGACATCAAGGTATCCCCAAAGCGTTTTTCTACCGAATCACTTTCTCCAGTTAGAATGGATTCATTACATTCTACACTTCCATCCACACAAACAGCATCCACACAGACTTGATCGCCACTGGATAAATAGAGAATGTCGTTCTTTACAATTTGTTCAACGGGTAATTGCACGACTTTGCCATCTCGCAAAACTTTAGCTTTTTGTTGGTTCAATAAAGCCAGGTTGTCTAAGACTTTCTTCGAACGTAATTCCTGGATAATTCCAATCACAGTATTAATGACAACTAAACCAATAAAAAGCATGTTACGAAAGGAACCCGTTAGAGCCACCATTATAGCGAGTACAACGTTAATCCCATTAAATAGTGTAATGGAATTTTCTTTAATGATCTGGCCTACGGTTCGGGTATTTTGATCAATATAGACATTGGGTTTGGATTTTAAAACTTCTTCTTTCGTTAACCCAGTTTTGATGTTGGTGTGCTTATGAATCTTACATTTCATATCAAACATTCTACTCCAACCCCCTAGTAAAAAACAATGATTCTGCCACAAAAAAAAGATGTAGGCGCCTACATCTTTATAACTCTACAACGGGACTATCTGCATAGGTCTGAATGGCATCCAAATAAGCATGCAAATCCAATTGTTCTTCTAAAGCCTTTTGTAAGGTAAATAAGATCAAACGCGTATCAAAACCGCAGCAATTGCCCTTATGTACGGCCGGCGCTTTTTCTAAAGCTTCTAAGATCATGGGGATATCCTCTAGACTGCTTTCTTTTTCTAAGTCAAAAATCAATACGTTTTCACTGACAATGGCCTTTAAGGCATTTAATAAAGAAGGATACTTTTCTTCCAGCATAGCTACATACATGGTTTTAGAAGTAGGCTTAATGGCATACTTCCATAAGTCTTCTTGTCTACATGCAACAACAATCTGGCAACAATTGGTATCTGCTTCGAGTACTTGGGTAGTTTGTTTCAAACTCTCTTCTTTTTCATAGACATCAAATAATAAAGCCGAGTATTTCATGACATTCTCCTAATCCAAATCTTGTGGTAACGTAATTTTCTTATTTGAACGATCTGATTCAACAACTTTAATAGGCACTGAAGAATACCATTCAACTAGTTGGGCATCATCGGTTGCCATACGCCCTTCCTTAAAGGACTTTTCATAACAAGCGCGAATCAATTCGGTTTTAAAACATTGTGGGGTCTGGGCATTGTAGACATTGCTTCTTTCTGGGGTTTGACAGACATAGCCATTTTCCACAATCTTTACGGTATCTACACTTGGTACCATTAATAAGCACGCATCTTCGGTCTCCAGGGTTTCCTTTAAAGCAGCAATTTGGGCCTTGCTGACAAAAGGTCGGGCTGCATCATGGATCATAACATAATCGCAGGTTACACTTCGTAACCCGATTCCCGCACTTTCCTGACGGGTTTTCCCACCAACATGTAACTCTACCTTAGCTTGACCTTGATAGCGTTCTTGCATGTATTCTCTATCTTCTAAGGCATACATCAAACAGATTTGTAGACAATCCGGATCTGATTGAAAGAGATTTAAACTTGCATCCAATAAAGTACTACCAGCTTTTAATTCATGAAAAACTTTATTGTATGGCAGCTGCATTCTTGTTCCTTTACCAGCTGCAAGTAAACATACACTGTATTTCATAGTATGAACATTATAGCAAAGCTTTTTCACATATGCTAAAATAAAGAAAAAAAGATGAGAAAGAATGGGAAAACTATGAAAAGAATCTGTTCTATTTTTCTGGTATTCAGCTTAATTCTAGGCATTAGTGCTTGTAGTTCCGATAGCACAAAAGAAGCCACACGGGTCTTTAACACTTCCCAAAATTATCGATTTTCATATCAGCCCATTAAATGGGCTTTTTCTTTTACTTTTTTAGTCAAATTTCTTGATTTTCTATATCGTATATTCTCGTATGTTATGGTATAATATAGGTGAATGTCCTGGGAGGTGCCGATCATGCGTGTTTCGCTTCAAAAATCTAAAAATCGTCAATTTGTTTATATCGTTAAAGACTTTTATTCCAATGGTAAAAGAACGACCAAGATCATGGAAAAACTTGGTACGGTCGCTGATCTTATGGAAGAAAAGAATTGTTCTTATGATGAAGTCCTTTCCTGGGCAAAAGAAAAAGCTAAGACTATGACTGAGAACGAAAAAAAAGAAGAAACTAAGATCCTTCTCTCGTTCTCTACAAATGAACTGATTCCTTCTGATGAAAGACGTTCTTTTAATTGTGGTTATCTTTTCTTACAATCCATCCTTTATCAGATGAAGATCCACAATATATTCAGAAACATCTCTTCACGTCATAAATGTGAATACAGTTTGGAATCGATCTTTACGGACCTTATCTATTCAAGGGTATTGTCTCCTTCAAGTAAGCGCAGTTCGTACGATTTTGCCAAGTCTTTATTGGAGCCGCCTAAATATGAATTAGAAGATGTCTATCGTTCTTTATCTGTATTAGCTAAAGAAAAAGACTATATCATAGCTGAATTATATAAAAACAGTCATTTTGTACATCCACGTAATACCTCGACTTTATATTACGATTGCACGAACTACTATTTTGAAATCGAAGAAGAGGATGGAAATAAACGATACGGAAAGAGTAAAGAGAACCGGCCGAATCCTATTATCGGTATGGGACTGTTTATGGATGGAGACGGCATTCCTTTGACGTATTCTCTATTCCCTGGAAATCAGAATGAACAGCTATCTTTAAAGCCATTAGAAAAGAAAATGATCCGTGACTTTGATCTTTCTAAATTCATCTATTGTTCAGATGCGGGTCTAGCTTCGTCTTCCAATAAGAAGTTTAATTCTGTTCATGACAGAGCCTATGTCATTACGCAATCCATCAAGAAACTAAAGAAAGAAGATCGCGACCTGGCATTAGATCTATCTCGTTTCAAAAACACTTTGACTGGAGATAGACTTGATATGGACAATATCGGTTTGAATGAATTGTATTATCAGGAGATCCCATTAGAAGGAAAAGTCGATGAGAGACTGATTGTCACCTATTCACCGAAATATGCACAATATCAAAAGAAGATACGCGACAATCAGATTGAAAGAGCCAAAAAGATGATTCAAAAGAACGGAAAGATCCGTAAGAGAAGAAACAATCCCAATGATCCTGCACGCTTTGTAGAAACGATCATGAATAACGAAAACGGTGAAGTCATCGAGACTACGAATCAGATCAATCAAGAGAAAATCGATGAAGAAGCAAGATATGATGGAATCTATGCCATTTCTACCAATCTAGAAGATGATGATGTTTCCAAGATCATTCAAATATCAGAAAGAAGATGGCAGATAGAGGAATGTTTCCGCATTCTAAAAACAGAATTCAAAGCCAGACCCATCTATCTTCAATTAGAAGACCGAATCGATGCACACTTCTTAACATGTTTCTGTTCTTTACTAGTCATTCGTTTATTATCCAATAAACTGGATAATAAATATACAATTGGTGAA
>SKEU01000072.1_pt1 | contig 96811 bp, 119 predicted proteins | sample 4819571 | NCBI WGS metagenome assembly SKEU01 (sample SAMN11008801, study PRJNA524170) | human gut metagenome | biome: Human fecal sample; material: Feces; isolation source: fecal sample from pouch patient p8, p16 | host: Homo sapiens | place: Israel: Tel-Aviv | collected 2015-06-23
GATCAAGGATGGCAATATCAGATGCAAGCATATCATAAGAAATTGAAAGATAAAGGAATCATCCAATCAATGTCTAGAAAAGGCAATTGTTTGGACAACTGTGTTATGGAAAACTTCTTTGGAAAGTAAAAAAACGAAATGTTTTATGGACATGAATTCGAATTTAAGACAATAGAGCAGTTAAAAGGCGCAATAGAAGAATACATCAATTATTACAATACAGAACGTATCCAAACTAGATTAAAAGGCCTGACCCCTTGCCAAGCAAGAATTCAAGCCTTAAAATCTATTTAACTTTTGTCCAAAATTTGGGGCTCAGTACATGTGGGCCTTTTTCTTATGCATCAGGATTTAATAAGTGTAGTTTATCAAAGATATAGAATAATAAACTCAATAACATTGCGACTACACAAGCTAAAACCATACCTTTTAATTCTACGGTTCCAATTGTAACGGCTGCGCCAGATAATCCGGTTACGAATACAACAGAAGTCAAAATCATATTTGTACTTTTGGCATAGTCAACATGATTATCGACTAAGATACGTAATCCGGATGTTCCAATCATTCCGTATAGTAAGAAACTGATTCCTCCGATGACAGGACTTGGAATGGATTGAATCAAAGCAGATAATGGACCGATAAAAGAACAAAGGATGGAAAGAATAGCGGCACCGCCAATTACTTGGACACTGTATACGCCAGTGATTGCCATAACCCCAATGTTTTCTCCATAGGTTGTTGTTGGAACAGAACCAACTAGACCGCTAATCATACTTGAGAAGTTATCCGCAAATAAGGAACGATGTAGACCAGGATCTTTCAATAAGTCTTTTCCAACGACTTCTCCAGTTACGATTTGGTGACCGATGTGTTCGGAAGTAATGACAAGTAATACAGGTAAGATCATTAGTATTGCGTTGATATCAAACTTTGGTGCCTGGAAGTGAGGGATAGAAAATAAGGATGCTTCCATCACGGGTTTTAAATCAACCATTCCTACACAAATGGCGGCAATATATCCGCAGATAATCGCAATTAAAATAGGGATAACACTTAAGAATTTTCGGAAACAAACACTTCCGATAATCGCAACGCCAATGGTTACCGCAAATACAATAATGTTCGCAGGATCAATGACTTTATCAAGTAAACCGGCATTGCTGGCAGCGGAACTGGATAATTCTAAACCAATTAATGCGACAACTGGACCCATGGCTGCACTTGGTAGAACGATATCTATCCATTTTGTTCCGACCTTATAAATTAAAAAGGCTAGTAAACATCCACATAAACCAGTGATAACGAAGCCACCTTGGGCATAGGGAAAACCAAATTTTGCGATAACGATGGATGCAGGTCCTAAAAAGGCAAAACTACTTCCTAAATACGCTGGGGCTTTTCCTTTGGTGATTAAAATGAACAACAGGGTTCCGATTCCATTCATAAATAATACGATGGATGGGTTGATTCCTAAGACAAAGGGTACGAGTACACTAGCACCAAACATCGCAAACATATGTTGGATGCTCAAGGGAATCATAAGTTTGGCAGGGACTTTCTCTTGAACTTGAATAATTCTTTTTGCCATAAATTTCTTTCCTCCTAAATTTTTCTTTGATATTTATACCATATTTTCATTAGTGCATTCAAGACGGTTTGTGTTATAGTATATAGGAATGCGCTCGTAGCTCAATTGGATAGAGTGTCAGATTCCGATTCTGAAGGTTGCGGGTTCAATCCCTGTCGAGCGCGCCATTTTTTTAGGAGATTGTATGCAGACTATTTTTTTCGATATGGATGATACGTTAATTGAATCAATGTATGTTTGGGAAGATGCTATCAGCGATTTGTTCCAACATCTTGGTATTGATACAGATTTTAATCGTATGAAGAAAACGTTTATGTCCTATCGTTTTTCCGAAGTGCTTGTGTATATTCGCAAATACTTTGGGGCAAAAATGTCGATCGAAGAAATGGAAGAATATACAATGAAGTATATTAAAAATGAATATATGTACCATGTTCCAGAAAAACCAGGAGCCCTGGCATTTATTCAACAATGTGCCAAGAAGCAGATTCCAATGGCTATCGTTACTTCTAATGATGAGACATTGTCAAAATTGGTTTTAGATCGTTTGGGAATGCTTCCTTATATTTCACATATTTTTTCTGCAGAGCAGATGTCTTTGACGAAGCGAAAGCCAGAAATCTATCAAATTGCGTTAGATACTTTAGATGCCAATCCGGAAACTACGACGGTTTTTGAAGATTCTATGTATGCGATTCAAACAGCATCTTCTTTGGGTATTCATTGTGTTGGTTTAGTCAATGATTGGAATCGAAAAGAATTTGCGGAACATCAAGTAGATACAATTCCAGATTTTCGTTCGTTAATAGAGAAGTAAGTTTGTATCCATGTCCTCGTAGCACAGCTGGAGAATGCAATCGCCTCCTAAGCGATGGATCGGGTGTTCGAACCACCTCGAGGGCGCCATATTTGCTATAAATAAAGTAATTTTAAAACTTTATGGCTATATATAAATTGCGGTGAAATCATTTGATTTTATCGCTTTTTTTAATTAAGCTTGAATTGAATTTGAATAAAATGCCAGCTAATAGAAATTGGCGTGATTCGAACATTTTGACCACTTCCAGCTAATAAAAATAGGCTCTCAGCTAATATTCATTTTTTAAGAACACTTGATGAGTGGTCAAACATAAGAATATTAGAAACATAAAGCAAGACAATATGAACAAACTTCTTTGGGTAACCAAATAATCTAGGGGTTTCCAAGAAATATCTAGGGGTCAATTTAGGGGACTGATGCCATATCGGCATGAACCTATAGACCCCTAGATTTGTTTTTAATGCTTAAAAGGATTTCAGTTATGGTTATAAAACTGAGATCCTTTTTTGTTATGTTCATTGTTCAACATTATTATAATTTTCTATTTATTACCTTTGATTTTTCTTTTTGTATGATCCGCGTTTCTTTCCTTTTTTTGAAAGAATCTGATCCATTGATTTTGGAACTCCTTTGATACTTGGATTTTTCCTTGTAGCCCATAGGATGCGATTACGTGTATAATTAAAATCGGAAAAACCTCTGGAATCTCTCTTTAAATCTTTTGGTTTTCGATTAAAGGATTCCATTGGTCCGTTGGAAAGGCGCGCGTAATATTCTTTTTCTGTACGTGCGCTTTTTCTATACACTTTTATACGGGTGAAGGAATTCACTATAGGTCTAAGATTCCTTCTTAAGAAACCTGCGAAATCACGAAAGATAGACTGATCAGATTTGTCATATTTATCAATCAATGCGTTTAAATCAAGAAGAACATCGAATTCGTTATCGTATTCTGTATGATTGAATTGAATATATTCTTCCTTAAGATCGCGAAGACCTTCAAAGTTTGGATCTAGCTGAAGAAATAGTTTTTCTATTGTATAGATATCTACATTCATTCCAAGCATTTTATGATAGTGTCGATTGTACGAGTAATTAATCTCATCTCGATTCTTGAGCATTACCCAGCGATAGTTTTGAAGCAGAATGACCTCTTTAGATTTTTTGATTGTCTTATTGTCACGATTGGTGTCGTGATTTTTTTCTTCAAGAGCTTTTTTTGTCACGATTCTGATACTTCTTCATGACTTTATTGATATATCCATTTAGGTAAGTAATAATTACTTTTACAGCGTGAAACGAGTCCAATACTGTACAGGCATTGGGAAAATACTTTTCTGGCATGGTCAAATAAGTCTGGTATGCATCACAGATTACAGCTTTTACTTTAAGACGCTCCTCTAATGGAATGTGCAGAAATAGTCTTCTAGAGTGGAACTCCAGCGATTATGCACAATATCTATAATCTCACCATTTGAAAAATCCATAATGACAAATGCATACTTTTGAGAGTTACTGATGTTCAAGTATATTTCATCAATTGACATATATTCTGGAAGAGGAAGTCTAGGAAGATCCACATACCTTTCAAATAAAATGTGAGCGAGAGTATCAGAAATATTGAATCTTTCGGCAATGGCTGCAGTACTTTGATCCAGATGTTTAAACTCATTTAGAATAAGAAGTGGAGTTATAGTTGTAGAATGAGCATATCTATCCAAAAAAGAAAAAGAATCATTCATATATAGATTACACTCATCACAATGCCACTTACGTTGTTTAACAATCATATAAAATTTAGTGGAATCCTGAAGAACAGGATGATTAAGCTTACGAGTATAGAAACCTTTAGAATGCATCCTTGAACCACATCTAGGACAATACATAGGTTCCAACTTCTTCTGGATGTGTAGATATTTATTCTCATCAATCAATTCAACATCAGTAATAATAAAAGAGTCATCATCTTGAATATCAAGTACAGCTAATAGTTTTGAAATAGAAATATTTTCGTTATTGTTCATTTATATACCTCCTGGTTGAAGACAATGAACATAACAAAATAATTATAAATGGTTATATCAGACATAAAAAAAGAGAATGAATTAGGAATGAAATAATTACATTTCATAGACCCCTAAATACATTTCTCATTATTGTCCCCAAGATTGCCCCCCTAAATTCGAGCCCCCTAGAAAATTTGGATACCCAATTAAAATAGTAATTATGGTCTTTTTATGTTGTATTATGTAGATGGAGGCGTTTTCTAATGATGGCAGATGAGAATTTTGATTTCTTGGAGAAGGCTAATAATAAACTAAGAAGTGCTAGGGTTACGGGAAGTAGTGTAAGACTAAACAGTGCAGAGATAAAGATCATATTAAAGAATCAAGAGGATCTTATGGCTATGATGGCTGATATGTTTGATGATGAGGATGATAAACAATTATGTTAAATGATGAGGATTATGAATTGTTAGATCGTGTATAAATAAGCTAAAATTGGCGGATTATACTTGTAGTGATGTAGTACTAGATTGTGAAGAAGTAAGAGTGTTAGTGGGTGAGTTTGAAAAAGATCGTAATGAATGGATAAGAGCCCTATCGCAAAAGACTGAATGATTCAAAAAAATGGCAAATTTTTTGGTGTGTTGTTGGATGATAACGTTTTATGTATTGTGAGAAATATTTGCTTGATTTAGGATGGTATTATAATTTTAAGATGTTTTCAATTTGAATTGACAAATTTTTAGGGGTAGGAATATGTTCTGACTGAAGAGAAAATAAGTAAACTAAAACAAATGTATTGCAGTTGAGTTTGGAGATGATATTTTGTATTCAGAACAAGTATATTTAAATTGGATATTTCGTATCGTGTTGGCTACTTTATGTGGTTGTGCCATTGGATATGAAAGGACGAGTCGAAATAAATCGGCTGGGATTCGAACGCATGCGATTATTGCACTAGGATCTTCAATGTTTATGATTATTTCTAAATATGCGTTTTTTGATGTGTCGACGGCGGATGGAGCTAGAGTGGCAGCACAAATTGTTAGTGGAATTGGATTTCTTGGTGCTGGCGTAATCTTTGTGAAAGATGATTTGATCCAAGGGCTTACCACAGCAGCTGGAATGTGGACTACTTCTGGCATAGCTGCATGTATTGGTGCTGGATTGATTTTTATTGGTGTTTTTGCGACATTATTTCTAGTCGTTCTTCAAAAGATATTTCATTATCCTTTCTTTAATCAAATTGATCATCCTAATGTATTGATTCAGACTAATATTGTTTCTGACAAAGATGAAATATATAAAATATTTGAGAAGTATGGTATAGAGGTCAATGAAATAAAAATTGATAAGAATCTAGATTTAATGACTTTTGATACAAATAATAGGTGGATTGACCATAAAAATGAATTGTTTCAGGATTTGATGTCAATTGATACAGTAACAAAAATATCTATTCTCTAATTGATAAAGAGACTATGGCGGATGATTTTGATGATGTGAATCATCAGTTGGAAAAATTATTGAGAGGATTGAAAATCATGAAGATTAAAGATGTAATTGAATGTTTAAAGAATGAGGGTACTTGGGTACGTTGGAATCGTTGTACAAGGGATCGTGTTTTATTTGGTGATGATGATCAAGAAGTAAAGAAGATTGGTGTTTGTTGGGTGGCTACTAATAAAGTGATTGAACAAGCATTAAAAAAGGGTATTAACTTCATTATTTCTCATGAGAATATTTTCTATACGACAGGAACGCATTTGGAAACTAAATTAGTTGAGTCTATTGAACACAAGAAAGACTTATTAAGTAAGGGTAATATTTGTGTGTATCGTTGTCATGATGTTTGGGATTCTATTCCTGAATATGGTGTGAGTGATGTATGGGCCAAAAAGCTTGGTTTTGATTTTAGGGATAGAGTGATTAACTCATATTATCAATCTGCAAATATTCCTAAACAAACTGTTTCAGAATTAGCAACGCATGTGGCTAATGTATTAAAAGAAGATGGTGAAGAGGGGGTTTATGTTTTTGGGAATGTAAATAAAGAAGTATCTCATTTAGCCATTGGTACAGGTGCTGGAACGGATATTTTTGAGATGTTAGAATTCAATCCAGATGTAGTTATTGTTGCGGATGATGGAATCACAAACTACAAAGATGCTCAATATGCGATTGATAATGATTTGCCTATGATCGTAGTAAATCATGCTGGTTGTGAAATTGGTGGTTTAAAAAACATGGTGAATTATTTTAATGATAAACTTCCGAATCTTAATGTTGAGTATTTAGAAGAAGGCTTTAAAATTTCTTATTTTAAATAGATTTGGCCGTTGTGTAAAAGCAACGGCTTTTTTAATGGATTGTGGTTGCTTTTTATACAGGAAAAGTGTTTTATAGATATAAAGAATAAGGTATTGGATATGTATGAATTACAATTAGTGAATAATGGCTGTTTAGCAGAGTATAGCGAAGATTATAAAGTGTTTGTTGAATCTATTTTATTGGATAGTGAGACACTAAAAAAATTAAATAGTGATGAAGATGTATATACGGATATTATTGATGTTGAGTTTTCACCTGCAGTAAAAGAAGTGGATAAAGTAGACGTGTTGGTTGCTGTTTCTTCTGGTACTATGGCATTTGCGTTGGATCAATTGCTTATTAGAAGTAAGTTGGAGAAAGATAAAATAAGTGAGTCTGATATCGTTCAGCTTTTACCACAAATATTAAAAGAGTGTTCTTGTAATAATAAAAATATTGATAAAGAGATTGATGAGTATATAAAGAATTGGGAACACAAAATTCAAGATGCTTATAAGTATAAAAAACTAGTTTGGGATTTTTGTAGTGAATTAAGCTTTAATGGTTTATTGATTAAAGTAATTGAATATTGTTTTAATTTGAGTATTGGTTTGGATGAAAAGTCTGGTTTTGTCATAAAGAAGGTAAAACATGATTTAAAAACGGATGATATTGTAAAAAAAGCACAGATGGCTATTGTTGATTGGTTTGTTGAACAGGCTTATGCGTATAAGAAGAGTGGAAAGTGTAAAAAGGAATTTGTTCAAATTGAAAAGATAGTTAAGGATATTAAAAAGATTGCTTTTAAGGATAATAAGTTTGATAAGGAACAATTAAAAGAATGGTTTCAAACAAGGGTTATGCATGAAAAGAAATTGAGTGGTGCCGCTGACTGTATGCTTCAAACGATTCCTGTAAAGGCAAATATTATTTTTGTGCATAGCTATGCGCATATACGTAATTTTATTGATCAGGTAAATGAGCATCACGTTGAATCGTTAGAGGGATTAAAGGTTATTGATTTTGACAAATTAAATAATGATAGAGTTCTTGCTCGAATGGATACTATTTCAACAAGTGTATTTGCAGCACTTAATGCGGGTGTTGCAGGTGGTAAAGCGATTAAAGCGAAGGATGGTTTTTTACAGAAGTGTTGTGTGTTTGCAGTAAATATCAATATTCCAAATGTGGTTCGATTGGTAAGTGTTGTTAGAATGGATGCGGATTATATAAAGGAAGATATCGATCAATTGGTTCACAAATCAAAAGTAGTTGAAATCAAAAAGCATAAAGATATTCCTTTAGAGAATTTAGAGCGTTGTTTTACAATGAATAAAATTGAAACGCGAATTCTATATTCTTTGGAACTTCAAATGATTGATGAGGATATTCAAAGAACAAAAGAGAATAAGGAACAACAATTAAAGAATGAGTGGAAAGAAAAGTGGATGGAAGTAACAGAACAGTCTTTGCAGCAGAATAAGGTGTTTGAGAAGGATCCAGTAAAGACGTATGCAGCAATAAATACATATGCTTCTAATCAAGAAAATCTGTTGTGGCTTTATAATATTGCAGTTGAATCTAACTGTTGATGTTATAACCCTTATTTTAGATTTATCCTTAGTTCAAATGATTCCGGTTCTCCACGCTTTTTAATTTCGGTCTTAGTCACATATATTGAATCGATGATACCCTTTAAAAAGTGATTTTTAGCTTCTACGGATACGGTGTTATCTTCTAGCGCGTCGATTGCGTGTTTCAAAGATTTGGTCATATCCACTATACGATTTTTGTTTTCTGCTTCTTTTTTTATCTTCTCGATGGCTTGTATGTTATCTGCCCTTTCCTGTGCAAGCTTATCGTTTCTCTCTTTAAAAACCTCTTTCGTATATACGCCCGATTCCAGCAGATCGTACAGATTCATCTGCTTTTTTTCTATCTCTTTTCGCTCGTTGTGAAGCTTATCGAGTATGACCTTATGATCCGGTCTGCTTGTTTTTCCGTTAGAGATTTGCACCTCAAAATCTTCTAAACTACTTTTCAGGACTTTGATCACCTCTGTTTTTATACTTGTTTCAAGCACCGATACATTTGTACATTGGCCATACATTTTCGCATGACAGACATATCTCGGCTTTTTACCGTCAAGGCGCATAAGGCATAAGACTGATCCGCATACTCCGCATCTCAATATACCGGCAAAAGGGTTTACTAGCTTGCGTTTCTTCGGTACTTTCGCAGCTGCCTTAGCGAGTATATCCTGGACTTCATAAAAAAGATTCTCGTCAACAATTGGCTCGTGTAATCCTTTCACGCGGATCTCGTTTTCAGTTTTTACCCGTTTTTTCTTTATTTCCCCGTCTTCATAAACTTTTATAACGCTGGTGCCATTCCATCTAATGTACCCGATATAGATATCGTTTTTAACCAAACTTCGTAAAGCTGGCATAGTAAAAGGGTTCCCCTTTCTCGTCTTTACTCCTTGCGCATTCAGCCATGTCGCAATTTCGTTAAAGCCTTTGCCATTTCTTTTCATTCCGAAAATCTTACGCACATAGTACGCCTCATAGTCGTTGATTTTTAATGTTGGATGCTTATCAACCCAGCATCGATCATAACCAAAAGGTATCGTGGATCCTATGTAGTTCCCACGCTTAACTGACTCCTCTCTGCCAACGCGCATGATACGTTTACTGTACTCTAAATAGTCATTGCCTCGTAACAGCTCATCCTGAAAATATCGGCGATCCATATCTAATGACAGATCGTAGTCGTGCATCGGTGTGACCACGTGGGTGTCCGAGTACCTAAAGGCGTTGACTATCGTTCCGCAGTCCAACAGATCGCCACGAGTAATACGCTGTGGATCGGCAACGAGAACGCCTAGGCATTCCTTTTGCTCGATGATCTGCAGGACTTTTTGCATGTAAGGACGATCGGCAATCGTCTCACCGGAGACAACCTCTCTGTAGATGTTTTCCTCAGGTATAGTGTGGCCAAATCGTCTTTTTGCATAATCCTGTAAAATGCTCTCGTGTTTTGCCACTACTTCCTCGACCGACTCGTCCGGTCTGTCTGCACGAGACTTTCGCAGATACATGATATAGTAATTCATAAAAGTACCCATCCTTTCTTTTTATGTATAAATCTGATAAAATGGGTACATAAAAAGTTAGACGGTCAATCTTTACTTTTTATGTATCCCGGATGTGCTGGTAACACATCCAATTGATCCTTGGTGCTGGTAACACCAGGGATTTTTTATTTACTTGTTTACTAGGAGAGTGCGTTTTCTTTTTCTTCCTCTTCTATGGATATCGACTGCCTGTACTGTTCAGCTAGCATGGTCCGGTTAAACGCGGCAGCTGGATCTTCTTGCAAAACTACTTTTTCAATTTCATCTAAGGAAACCTTAAAAAATTCTTTCCTTAGGTTCACCTTGTTTAAACGATACCTATCTAATATCTGGTGTAGCTTACTTTCTAATGCGACAGCATCCTCGGAGAAGATCATGGCGTGAACATCAAAGCCAAATGGCACAGAGGCATCCCCTAATTCTCTAACGCGATCCATCGGTTCAAGACGGCGAGTCATACCTACTTTAAATACGTCATCACCAAAAGACCCTAAATTACTGATGACGTAAACATTACCTGCCTTTCCATTTTGACGGTTGATGATATCCTCTTTGCGTTCTGAAACCTTTTCTAATTTAACCTGTAGCTCGGCTATCTTTTGATTAAGCTTGTCGATAGCGCTTTGATCAGTCTCTGTAGCAAGCTGAGTTCGTACATTGTCGATTTCAGTAGTAAATTTACTTTCTTCCTTTTCTACCTGTTTACGTTGCCTTTCAAGTTCTTTTCGTTCCGCGGCTTCCTGTCTCATCTGTTCACGGATAGCCGCTTGTTCAGCTCTTTCTCGCTCTTTCTTAACATAATATTCGTATTCGATGTGTATGGCCTCATTAAATAAGATCTCAATTTCCGATATAAAGCGATTTACTGTTTTTGCGATAGATTGATTACCCTCGGAGGCAATGACTCTATATTTTTCACAAATATCATGGATATAATCAATGGATTGTGCTTCTTTGTCATATCTCAGATTTGACAGTGTGTTCTGCAACTCTGCTTTTAAGCCGATTACCATCAGCTTATAGACTGTTTGATTTGCCTTTGTGGTGTATCGGGATTCATAGGCTTTTAAAACTTCTTCAATATGTTTTTCGTTCTCTCTATAGGCCTTGCGTAGATCTTTGACATCAAGGGTATTTAATTTGATCGTGACTGTAGGTACGAGATCTTGGTATTTCTCAATCAGTTCGTCAGTAAGCTCTCCGTCATCTTCGTATGTGTGATATGCCTTGATAGAGTCTTGTATCTCTTTAGAGTATTTCCGTAGGTTCTTAATTTTCGACTTTAAATTACTGAGAGTGGTATCATTCTTTTTGATTGTTTCATCCAAATCATTCAATTGGGCAGTCTTTAGGCTGATATCGTTATTTAGGCCATCTATTTTCTCAAGTAATTGTCGGTCGGATTCTGTATGGATTTCTATGCTTTTCTCTAGTGCTGCCAATTTCGAGCTTGCAGTCATACAGTCGGTAATTCCGTTTTCTTTCATGTACTGCTCATTTGCGGCTAACTTATTTCGTAAGTCCGCATTTATTTTTAAATTCTCTTCTTGGCAACTTTTTAACTGTGCTTCTAGCTCAGCGATACGTTTCAGTTCTTTTTTATTAAACAGTCCCATACTATCCTCCTAATAATATTTATCAATATCATCTGGATTCATGTGCCATATAACACGGCCCAGAATATAGACTTGATCCTCGTCAGTATTTATAAAAATAGGTTGATGGCCCTTGTCCGTGCTGTCTGGCATAAGAGTTACTTGATGCTCACCAGGATAGAGTCGTTTTACTGTGGCCTCTCCATTAAACCAGGCTACAACGATAGTACCTTCTTTTAAAACTGTATCCGGGACCTCTTCTGCTATGACAATGGATCTGTCAGGGATGACATTGTTCATCGAGGTTCCATTGACCTGGAAAGCGTGCAATCTCTTTTTACGAGACTGAAACTTAATCGGTACATACACTACTGCATCTGGTTCGGCCTCTAATAATTCCGTGGGAGATCCGCCGGAAAGATTAGTACAGTAGTTTAAAGGGAAGTAATCGTTAAACACAATCTTCACTTCTTCTAATTTATCTTTAAGGCCTAAAAATAACAGTGGGGAAACGCCGAAGTATTCAGACATTTTCTTAATAGTCGATGTTTTCAAATTCTCCACACGCCCATTTTCATATTTCGCAATCGCCGATTTCTGAACTCCTAAGATATCACCTAACTGCTCTTGGGTGAGGTCATGATCAAGGCGTAATTTTTTAATGATTTCACCGGTATTCATAATACTACCTCCGTATCTATATATTAACAGTCAGTATCACAATATTCAACCGACAGTTTAAAAAGTTTACTAAAAAGACACATTTTATATTGCAAAGATTAAAAAGCTGTGCTATCTTATAAGTGTCTTAAAAAGACACAAAGAAAGGAGCGGATGGGTATGGACAAAAGTAAATTGAAATCACTTATGGCGCTTAATAATGATACTGGAAAAACTTTATCGGAGTATCTTGGTGTTAGTGAACAGACTTTTTCGATGAAAATGAATGAAAAAGACGGTAGGGAGTTCACTAAGCCTGAGATTGAAAAGATTGCTAAAAGGTATAGCATGACTGCCGAACAAGTGATTTCAGTTTTTTTTACGTCAATAGTGTCTTAAAAAGACACAATCAAGAAAGAGGGTGATAGAAATGACTAAAAAAGAGAAAGAGCTTGAACACGATCGTCAAACGTTACAGATGATGAATCGGGTATCCAAACACGCAGAAGTGAAGCAGATCATCGATAGTCAAGAAACTAAGGACTCATGGCAAATAGCGTTTTACATCATGGCGTTTGCAGCCGGATGTCTGTGCACAACAGCGTTGATGATGGCGCTCAATATTCTGAGATAGAAAGGAGGGGTGACATGATCAAGGTAACGGTGATCCCGTCAAAGGATCCACCAGAGGTCGTCCAGAAAAGGCGAGAGGAAGCAGTAAGAAGATTCTTCTTAGCCATAGAAAAAGAAAAAGCGCAATCACCGACCAAAGTAGAGAGCGCTCAATAGTGGATTACCTTTTTAATCCACTTCTATTTTAACACAAAAGAAGGGAGAAAACATATGCAAAAAGAAGGTAACGTATCATGACCCTCGATGTATTTAGAGCTAAGCGCCTGTATTTCTCAGCTGAGGCGTTCCTGACCGACATGGGGCGCCAGCCGAACGAGGATGACTGGATCTACAAGCTGGACGGACGGCCGATCGTGCAGTCCAAGACGTATCCCGCGGGAGGCGGAAACGGAACGAGCGTAACGCTTGGCCGAATCAAAGGTACGCACTTTTGGGTTTACCCGGAATGGTGCCAAAAAGAAGGAGATTAGAAATGTTTAAAAAAGAACCAATAACAATTACGGAAGAACAGTTTGTTAAGGCAGCGGCGAAAGCCACGGAAAAATTTTTCGATGAAACGAAAGACCTTGAAATCATATTGCCGATGGGAATTATGGCCTCCCTTATTTCACGTGAATTATTCCATGCGGGGGAGGGGCAGACTGATGGCAATGTGGAGGCTTAACTATGATCGACGATGTACTTGTTGATGTATTGAGACGCACCGGAAAGATGTCGAGGGCGGATCTCGTTAAGGCGCTCAATCTTACATCTAAACATCCAGACAGGCAACTGCGTAACATTAAGGAGCGGGTCAATCTTGGTACAGGTCGATTTGCCGACACGCTGATCGTTGGATTCAGTGACCGTAAAGGCTACAAGCTCGCCGATACGGAGGCAGAGCTGACGCACTTTATTATCGAGACCAACCACCGGTTGATGTCGCTGCAGGCACAGCTCAGCAAGGCGTGGAGGATGAGAGAGGAGATACGAAATGCGAACACGAGGCGGTAAATATATAGTCATATCGTTAAAACAGCCACCAATCCCAATCATCAAAGACGATCCTGATGAAATGGAGGTCATCATCAAATGTCCATACTGCGGACAGGAGACAAAAGTCGGTTTAACCTATATGATCAGTGGATTTGTCGGATGCAAAAATTGCTATTTCGAAGAGGGCGGACTATTTGATACAACCATGTATCTCAAAAGGTTTGATTACCCGTCTTACGTGAATGGTGGCTTTTATAACGAGGGCTACTCAGCCAACAAGAAAAAATGGAAAGAAAGGAAAAAGAAAATTGAACAACAGTACTAAATCCCTACGGGGGGGGTTACTAAAGATACTGGATAAGCAGTATTTACCGGATGCAGAAGCGCTGCATCTGATACCCCAAATATACCAGTCTCAACCGGAAATCTTAATGGGGCTGATCTACATTTACAACTATGGCCGGATACGAGGTATCCAGGCAGAAAGGGAAAGGAAGAAAAATAATGGATATCAATTTAAAAATTACAGCCGATGACAAGGCTTTAGAGTTTAGTCGCAACTTATCAAATTTCTACGCCAATCTCGTCGTATCGGGGTTTGTAGCGGACCAGAAAAAAGAGACCATTACAAAAGTCGATAAGACCGCCGATGTGGAAAAACCAGAAGAACCAGACAGACCTTGGGAGACGATCGAACCGGATCCGATCAAGGTGGACGAGGCACCGAAGGAAGAGCCGGCTAAAAAGTACACGACCGAAGAGATCCGTGCGGCTGGGGCAGACTTTATCAAGCGAAAAGGCAAGCCTGCATTTAAAGTCTTGCTGACACAATATAACATCAATAAGCTGACGGAGTTACCGGAAGAGAAGTACGCAGACTTTATGGAGGATTGCGACAATGCCAGATAAACATGCGACCTTATCTGCCTCTGCATCCCATCGTTGGCTGGAATGTACGCCATCGGCATTACTCGAAAAAAATGTACCGGACACGACCAGTGAGTTTGCACAGGAGGGTACAGAGGCTCATAAGCTGGCCGAAAAGAAACTCAATGGTTGGCTCAAGTCCGGGAAGAAGAGCAGTAGGTTTAAGGCTTTAGATGGTGAGATGCAGGAGTGTACAGACGCCTATCGTGATTACGTCATCGAAATCTTTAACGAAGAAAAAGTCAAGACTCCCGATGCGCAACTGCTCATCGAACAAAAGCTTGACTTTAGCCGATGGGTCCCTGATGGATTTGGCACGGGTGATGCGGTCATCATTGGCGATGATACGCTCCACGTCATTGACCTCAAGTACGGTAAGGGTGTCAAGGTTGATGCGGTCGGCAATACCCAAGCTCGGCTCTATGCTGCAGGTGCCTTAGATACCTTCGGTTTGCTTTATGGCTTTGACAAGATCCGGGTACATATCTATCAGCCTCGCATCGACAATATCTCAACAGCGGACTATACCGTTGAGGAATTGGAAGAGTGGATGGACAAGGAAGTCAAACCAAAAGCAGAGTTAGCCATCAAAGGCGAGGGAGAACAAAAGTCTGGTGACTGGTGCAAGTTTTGCAAAGTGCGAGGCAACTGTGCGGCTCGCATGAAAGCCAACACGGAAAATCTAAAAGAAACTGGCTTTGCCAATGAACCGGGTCTGTTGACACAGGAACAAATCGAACAGGCTTTGCCGATTTTGGATGAGATCATCAGCTGGGCAAAGGATCTACAGCAGTATGCCTTAGACAAAGCCTTAGAGGGTATTAAGTTTAAAGGTTTCAAGGTCGTCGAGGGCCGATCCAACAGAAAGGTTTTGGATGAGGCCGGATTGATCGATGCGCTCCATAAGATGGAGTATGGCGATGATGTCATCATGACCAAACCAAAATTAGAGACGATTACCACATTGGAAAAGCGGATTGGAAAGAAACTCTTTACCGGTATCGCTATGCCATATATCGGCAAGCCGAAAGGCAAGCCAACGCTTGTGCCGGAAAGCGATAAAAGACCGGAATATGACAGTGCCGCTAATGACTTTGCGGAAGATTTGAAATAAGGAGGAAACACACAATGTCAGTAAAAGTAAAAACAGGAGAAGTAAGATTTAGCTTTTGTCACTTATTCGAGCCGTATGCGTTCCAGGAAGCACAGGAGGCCAAATACTCAATGGCTATCTTGATCCCGAAGACCGATAAAAAGACAATCGGTGCCATTAAAGCAGCCTATGAACAGGCCAAACAGGAAGGTGTCGAAAAATACGGAAAAGCCTTTGCCAGCAAGGCCAGTCCATTGATTCGTCCGGTTGGAAGCAACTACGGACTTTTGAGAGATGCGGATCAAGACGAAGAATTGTCAACGGATGAAAACTATGCAGGTCATTACATCATGAACTTAAAATCCACAAAGGCGCCACAGGTCTTAGCCAAAGAAACAGGTAAGCAGTTGATCACCAAAGAAAACGGTGGGGAAGACATCGTCTATAGCGGTTGCTATGGAAAAGTATCATTAAGCGTTTATCCATATAACAATGTACAGACCGGGATCTCGGCATCTCTGAACAACGTATTAAAGACGAGAGACGGGGAACGATTCAGCGGTTGGACATCCGCAGCGGATGACTTTGCCGAAGAGTTAGAAGATGCGGACTACGATGACGATCTACTTGGATGAGTCGAGTATTACATATCGACTTGGAGACATACTCGGACATCGACATCGGCAAGTGCGGGGCGTATCGATACGTCGACAGCCCCAACTTTGAAATTCTGCTCCTTGCTTACGCCTATGATGATGGGCCGGTGACGGTCATTGATGTAGCGCAAAAGGAAGGATGGCCAACGCAAGTTCTTGATGACCTCCTCAGTCCCGATATCACAAAAGTGGCTCACAACGCAGCTTTTGAAAGAATCTGTTTATCAAAGTTTCTCAATACACATTTAGATCCAAAGGCATGGCACTGCACAATGGTCCATGCCTTGTCGCTAGGCTTTCCGGCATCACTGGCTGATGTCGGCAAGGCTTTAAACTTGGAAGAGGACAAGCAGAAAATGGCGGTCGGCAAACGACTGATCACGTACTTTTGCAAGCCCTGTAAACCGACACAGGCTAATGGGCAGAGAACGAGAAACTATCCACACCATGATCCGGAAAAGTGGGATCTCTTCAAGGAGTACAACCGGCAGGATGTTGTTACGGAACAAGCCATCTACGACAAGCTGATGAAGTTTCCCTTACCGGAAAGTGAGCGGATACTGTATTGCCTGGATCAGTCGATCAATGACTATGGCATCGGGGTCGATACCGATCTGATGGATAACGTCATCGTCTACTCCAAAGAGTATGAGGCCACGCTTAGAAAAGAGTGTGGGGCGCTCACAGGCGGAATCAACATCCACTCCATCGTACAGCTCAAGCAATGGCTAACAGAACAGGAGGGGCGACAGATCGACAGTCTGACAAAGGACGATGTGGATCAGCTGCTCAATTTGGATCTCAAGCCTGGCTCAAGACGCATCTTGGAGTTACGCCAGGAAACGGGCAAGACCTCGGTCAAGAAGTACGAGGCCTTCGAGAGGTCCATCTGCAGTGATGGGCGGATCCACGGGGCTTTCCAATTCTACGGTGCGGGTCGTACCGGTCGATGGGCCGGACGTCTGATCCAGCCACAGAATTTCCCCCGTAACGCTTTTGAGGATATTGCTTTAGCTCGACAGATGGTCAAATCCAAACAGTGGGACGAGATCGAAATGCTCTACGGATCAATGAATGATGTATTTTCTACACTGATACGAACACTCATCGTACCGCCGGAAGGGATGACCTTTGCCATTGCCGACTACTCAGCCATTGAGGCTAGAGTGGTCGCATGGATGGCCGACGAGAAATGGCGACAGGACGTATTTGCCAATGGTGGCGATATCTACTGTATGTCGGCTACACAGATGTTTGGGGTGCCAGTAGAAAAGCATGGTCAAAACAGCCATCTCCGTAAAAAAGGTAAGGTAGCGGAATTGGCTTGTGGCTATGGCGGCGGTGTTGGGGCCTTACGAAAGATGGGCGGTGAGCAGATGGGCCTCACCGAAAAAGAGATGGATGACATCGTCAAAAAGTGGCGGCGCTCAAGTCCTCACGTGGTCAAGCTATGGAGAGAGTTAGGCGATGCCGCCATTGAGGCTATCGATACCAGGCTAAGAGTCAAATGCAGTCATGGTGTCAGTTTTAAATACGCTAAGGGCATCTTGTTTATGACATTGCCCTCTGGGCGGTCACTGGCCTATGTACAGCCTCGCTTTGATGGTCGGGAGCTTACTTATATGGGTATGAATCAGACCACCCGAAAGTGGGAGCGTACCAAGACGTGGGGAGGAAAGCTGACCGAAAACTTGATCCAGGCTATCGCTCGTGACTGTCTGGCCGTATCGATGACAAAGATCCAAAAGGCAGGATACCACATCGTGATGCACGTCCATGATGAGGTCATTGTCGAAGTACCGGCTGATGATGCCGAGGGTCATCTAAAGAGAATTGAGGATTTGATGGGCGAGCCAATCGACTGGGCGCCGGGACTGCTCCTGACGGCTGACGGATTTACCAGTGAATACTATAGAAAGGATTAGGCGATTTGATGGAAAACAGAAAGTTAAGCATCGCAGTCTGTAAAAATCGAAAAGATAAAAAATATCATAACCAAAAGGTCGCCTGGTCCGACCTTGTAAAACGATTGGAAACCACGACATACACCCATGAAACGCTTAATGAGTATCGTTCGATGTCGAAAGATAGACAGTCTGATATCAAGGACGTGGGCGGGTTTGTCGGCGGTTACTTAAAAGATGGTAAGCGTGGCAAGGATACGGTAGTCAGCCGATCCATGATCACACTGGATCTCGATGACGCCAGCATGGATATCGTTGACGACTGGGACATGTTGGGCAGTCCGGGATATGCGATGGTGGTGTACTCGACACATAAGCATACGCTAAGCAAACCTAAGCTAAGACTAATCTTACCGCTATCAAGAGACGTCAACGCTGATGAGTACGAGTTTATCGCTCGTACCGTAGCGCAGCAGATGGACAGCTCCATGCTGATGTTTGACGATACGACCTACCAGCCAAGCCGCATGATGTTCTGGCCGTCCACAAGTAAAGACGCCGACTATCTATATCGGTATTACTATGATGCCTGGCTGGATGTGGATGCGCTGTTAAAGCAGTATCCCAACTGGCAGGATATGTCCACGTGGCCGTACAGCAACCGTGTTAAAGAGCTAGTCACCAAACGTCATAAAAAGTTTGAGGATCCGCACAAAAAGAAAGGGTGGATCGGTGCCTTTAACCGAACGTACACCATACAGGATGCCATTGCCAAATTTATACCGGAAGTCTATACACCGACTGACAAGGACGATCGATGGACATACGTCGAAGGATCTACGGCAGGAGGATTGGTCATTTACGACAACGGTAAATCTGCCTACTCCAATCACTCAACCGATCCGGCAGCGGATGGGCATGAGCACAGCTCGTTTGACCTGGTACGCATCCACAAATTTGGAGAACTGGACGCTGATATCAAAGAGGGTACAAGAGCAACCGCACTGCCAAGCTACAAGGCTATGGTCGATATGCTGCAGACAGATGACGAGACCAAGATCACGATGGCTAAAGAGCAAGCAGCAGAACTCGAAGAAGATTTCGGAGAGGATTTAAAAGAAGCCGATAACTCATGGATGGCTAAATTGGTGAGGGACAAAAACGGTAACTGTAAGCCGATGATTGGCAACGCCTCTCTGATTCTTAACAACGATCCTAAGCTAAGCAAAGCCATACGATTTGACGCCTTTTCGCAGTTGATGGTCGCCATCGAAGATCTACCGTGGCGAAAAGTTGACAGAGCTACAAGAGCATTTAATGACCGAGATATGGCATCTCTAAGACTTTATTTGGAGCGCAAGTACCATATGACAGGTAAGGGGGCCATAGAAGATGCCTACTTGGACTTTTTACAAGACCATGAAATTCATCCTGTGAGAGAAAAATTAAATAGCCTGGTTTGGGATGGAATACATAGAGCCGAGTCAATCTTTATTGATTTTCTAGGGGCACAGGACACCCAATATGTACGCATGGTCACAAGGATCTTTTTAAGAGCTGCGGTCATGAGAGTGTTTCATCCAGGTATCAAGTTTGACTATATGCCGATATTGATTGGTCCGCAGGGCATCGGTAAATCTACAATCCTGGCCAAGTTGTCTATGGGTTGGTTTAATGACAGCCTTAAGGATTTTAAAGGCAAAGAGGCTATGGAGCAGATACAAGGATCATGGTTTAACGAGATCGGTGAGTTGGCCGCCTTACGTAAATCCGAAGTCGAGGATATCAAGCAGTTTTTGTCGAGCCGTGAAGATAAGTTTCGACCGGCCTACGGAAGAAAAACTGAGCTATATCCAAGACAGGGCGTATTTATCGGGACATCCAATAAGCCGGATATCTTTCGAGATATGACTGGAAACCGCCGATTTTGGCCGATAGACCTTGAAAAGGACGAGGCAAAAAAGAAACGCTTTTTTACCGAATTTGACGATGCCTATGTCGAACAGATTTGGGCGGAGGTCATGACGTGGGAAGGTCAACAGTTGTATCTACCTTACGAAATCGAGGAACAGGCAGAGCAGATACAGAAAGAGCACATGGAGACCAATATCCACGCAGAAAAGATCCGTGACTACCTCGATACTTTGTTACCGGTAGATTGGGAAAAATGGAGTATAGACGATCGCCGGGAATATTACCTAGACCCCAAAAAAATTGAAGAGGAAGGTAAGGTACAAAGGGAAAAGGTGTCCATAAAAGAGTTGATGATCGAATTATTCAATGTGCCGGAACACCAGTTAGATAACTACAGGGCAAAAGAGTACAACGACATCATACGGTCTTTCGAGGATTGGGAGTATAAAACAAGCGTTAGATTCTATGAGCCATATGGTAGAGGGCGTGGATTTCAGCGTAAAAAGTAGCAATCTTTGTTGACAAAATAGGGGTAAACATTGTTGACAAAAAAGAAAAAATGTCAACAACTGTCAACAATTGTCAACAAAGATTATAAACATTGTTGACACGTTTAAGTCCTTTATTTATGCGTACTAAATGATATTTGTCAACAATGTCAACAAAGATTTTACAAATTTAAATATTAGTTAGTTTACCTATATATACACGCGAAAAAACGCCCGCGCGCACATACGCGTATAGTTTTGACCGTTTTGTTGTTGACATTGTTGACATTGTTGACACAGGTGAGAAAGAGGTGATTGAGTTGTTAATTCAAAATAAAGCGGAATATAAAGGTGATAATCGAATTTTGGATGTGGGTTATTGGTCTCGAATCCGAACAGCTAGTTTAGGTGAGAAGCTGATAGCAGTAGAAGTCATTAACGAAGAAAATGAAGAATTTTTGATCGGCATCTACCCTGAACGAGTTGAGGGTTTGGTGATGAAACATATTTCTGATCAGATCCAAAAACAGATATTGGCTGGGGTTGAAAAAGATGATTTATTTATCATCGCGCCCGAGGAATCTGAACTAGAGGAATGAGGTGAAAGAAAATGGAAAAATGGATTCGGACAGTAGTACGAACAGAAAAAGATGGTATGGATTGTCTTAAAACCTGCTTCCATGTCATGAACGATGTTGATGTGATGGCGGGTACAAATGATGGCGATGGCGATCGGAAACGCACTTATATAAAACTGAGTGTGCCAGAATACAGTCTTATCAATTTTAAGACAAATGAAAGTAATGGCAGAAAAGAATTAGAGATCCATGTTGGTGGAATGTGTGAACATGACGAAATAATGCCAGCATTACAATTTGCTTTAGACGCCATTGAAAGCATAACAGATAACGAAGTAATCGAACCGGAGATTTAAGGAGGAAAAGAACATGTTAATTATGAATCAAACAAATACATTGATAGCTGATTGCATAGAAATTTATATCGATTCTGATAAAGAGGGAATTTGGGTCATGGGCATATTACCAAATAGCCAAGAAGTGCATTTAGGGATGTATGAATCCATCGAGGCTGCACAAAAGGTCTTGAACGGATTTATTTGTAAACATGCTTGAAAAACAAATCGAGAAGTACCTGAAAGAGCAGGTACAGGCCAGAGGGTGGCTTTGCTGGAAACTGGTGTCGCCGGGAACTACCGGCGTACCAGACCGCATCGTCATCGGTAATCGGCAGATCGTCTTTGTCGAGTTAAAAAAGCCGGAGACAGGTCGGGTTTCCAAAGTCCAGCAGTTCCGGTTGCATCAGCTGCAGGGGCTTGGTCATCGGACAAAGGTCATCGATTCCAAAGCCGGTGTCGATAATCTCATCAAAGGGTTAAGCAAAGGAGTGTACGGACATGATATTTAAACCACATGCTTATCAACGTGAGGCTATCCAATGGGGGCTTGATCATAAAAAGTGTGGACTGCTGTTGCCGATGGGTGCGGGCAAGACCGTCTGTACGCTGACCATCATCCAAAGGCTGATGTACATCGAGGTGTCAAAGGTGCTGATCATCGGACCGGTCAGAGTCGTACAGTCCACATGGCCGGATGAGATACAGCAGTGGGAGCACACCAAGGATCTAAGCTACACGATCATCGATGGACCAACGGCCAAAGGCAAGAAACATGTAGATTTATCTACAGATTTGTATCTGATTGGGAAAGAAAATGTGGCGGATCTGATCGAGACGTATCAACGTGATTGGCCCTTCGACATGGTGGTCATAGATGAACTATCCACCTTTAAAAATCCACAGTCCAAGCGATTCAAGGCACTTCGGAAAATGATGCCTCTAGTCGAGCGGTTTATCGGACTGACCGGTACACCGGCACCCAATGGACTGCCGGACTTGTGGAGTCAAATCTATCTGATGGATCGAGGTGAAAGACTTGGCAAGACCTTATCTGCTTTTCGAGGACGATTTCTAAAGCCCGGAAGGCGTAACGGCTATGTGGTCTATGAGTGGAATCTACAGGACGGAGCCGAGGAAGAGATCTACAAACGGATTGGCGATATCTGCATGTCGATCCAACAGGGTGACTGTACCAAACTGCCACCGTTGACCGTGATCGACTATCCGGTGGATCTCAAAAAGGCCAAGAAAGGCTATGAACAGTTTAAGCGAGATAAGCTGCTGGAGCTTGGAGATGATGAGGCCATCATCGCTGCCAACGCCGGAGTCCTGTGCGGACAACTGCTGCAGTACGCATCCGGCGAGATCTATCAGGAGTCCGGATCAAGCAAGACCGTTGACATCCACCGCCACAAGATGGATGCACTCGACGATCTGATCGAGTCGGCCAACGGACAGCCGGTCATGGTGTTTTACTACTTTAAACACGAGCTGGAGCGATTGATGACTCATTATACAGAGATGGGTAAGGTCGTAAAAACCGTGAGCGGACCGGAGGATGTACGAGCCTGGAACGAGGGCAAGATCGATATCCTGTTACTGCATCCGGCCTCAGCTGGGCATGGGCTGAATCTCCAAAAAGGAGGAAATATCGCCATTTGGTACACACTACCCAATTGGAATTTAGAACTTTATCAGCAGGCCAATGCCAGGATCTATCGACAAGGACAACAAAAGGCCGTGACCATCTACCATCTGATGGCTAAGGGTACGATTGATGAGGACATGATCGAAGCATTAAATAAAAAAGACGTAACACAAAAGAGGCTGATTGAAGCCTTAAGAAAGGAGAGCTAACCGTGAAACAGGAATATTTAGAAGCGGTAGATAAACTAGAAAACGAATACGATGCATTTTACATCGAGAACAAGTACGGCGATGGAACACACAAGAAAGAATTTGAATTGCTGGCGAAGCTTAAAGGCGAAAAGGTGCTTAACGCTTTAAATTGGATTAGAAACTGCTATGACTGTTATTACAAACACGAAAATGGAGAAGATAGTCCTTTTGAATATTTAAGAAAAGTTATCAATGACGAGGTAAAGGAATGACAGAATTAAAACCATGTCCATTTTGTGGCGGAAAATAGAAAAAGTAAATGCGCCAATGATGAATACAGTCATGTTTGTATGTCATAAATGCGGTGCAGACGTTTGCTTTTATGGAGCGGAGAATGAACCAAAGGCAAGTAAAGCTTGGAATAGGAGAACGAAATGACAGAAGAACAATACGAGAAAGCTAGGTTTATTAAAAGCGGAATCAATAAATGTGAAGAAGTTTTAGAGCATGACATAAAGGGCGTTTTTTATCGATACGAAGGAATATATCCAACCGACAGTGTAGATAGGTGTGTTTCACTAGGAGATGAAGTAAACGAAAAGATTAAGAAAATAATCGAGGAACGCTTAGAACAATTTAAAAAGGAGTTTGAAGAACTATGAATGTGTCGCAAAGACGAGTTAGAAATGCCCTTAACGAAATAGAATCGCTTGAAAAATTAAAGGATTTTATCAAAACGTCTACTTCTTACTTTGCTTCTCGTTGTGGGACATTTACATGTCGATATGAAAGAAACGGGATAGTAACTAAAAAGAAAATAACAGTAGATGATGATGTTATTCTTAAAATCATTGATTGTTTGATTAAAGAAAAGAATGAACAATTTGAAAAGGACGGTGTTGTCTTTTGAGTGCAGAACAGATGTTTAAAGAATTGGGGTACGAAAAAGTAAGTCCAAGATTCAGTAATGTTGAATATTCTTCTAGTCCTGATTGTAACACAATTGAGGTAATTAGATTTTATAATGGTCAAGTTTATACAGGAACGTTAAATCGTGGTTTTAATGATGTGTATTACCCTAGTGGTGGAATCATTATAAACAAAGGGTTATTAAAAGCCATTACACAACAAATGAAAGAATTGAGGTGGTTAGATGATTAAGAAATACAGAAAGAAACCAGTAGTAATAGAAGCCGTACAACGTACAGGCAAAAACGATAATGAGGTATGCGATTTTCTTGCAAATAGTGAATCATGCTTTGGCTATGATGCAGGAAAAATCACCATTGAAACTTTAGAGGGAGAAATGACCGTAAGCGTAGGCGATTTCGTAATCAAAGGGATCAGAGGCGAGTGCTATCCATGCAAGCCGGATATCTTCGAGAAGACATATGAAGAGGTTAACTAATCGAGTTTCACTCGAAAAAACTCGTATAAAACTCGAAAGGAGGACTCAATATCATGGAAAATCCGGCAAATAAAATCGATGACGGTATGTGGGACTTTTTAAAAGACAGAAAGCAGAAAACCAATGTTAAGGCTCTGAAAAATGCAGTTTATACCCTGATTGGTATGAGTACCCAAAAAACAGCAGGGCAAAGATCTAACAAACCAAAGGATATGCCTTTTGAGGTGTTGGAACTTTTGAAATGGCAGATTGTATGCGAGTCAGTGGCTTTGGTACTTTCCGGAAAGTTAGACGGCATGGAGGACGAGCAATGATTTACGAAAACGAACTGATTAAATCCTTGGAAGATTTGACTAATGAGTACAGAGACAAACAGGCAAACGCCAAAAACGAAAAGCACAACGCTTTTTTGACAGGCGCCTTAGGCATACTGATCGACGTTACCAATATGGTTCGGCACTGGCCGAAAAGGAGAAACAGAATGACTAATTTAGAATATTACAAAGATGAAATAAAAGAAGAGTTTTTAAAACATCATTATCTAGGAGATGTTGTATATAGGGTTGCTAGCAACAATGGATATAAATTTTACAGAAATAGTGAAGATGACATTAATTTAATAGATTGGCTTTTAGAAGAACACAAAGAACCTATCAAACTAAAACAGTGGGAATACGATTTGATTAGGACTAACGATAGACCGCATGAATGTAATGTCTTTGAATCATTTAATACTTATCGAAATATGAAAGCTATAGGTTACTTTGAGGGCATTACAGATACATCTATGACGTTAAAAGAAATCTTAGAAAATTGCGAGGTCGTCGAATGACGAAAGAAGACATACTGTTTATCCTGGCGTTATGGATCTTGCAGATCTTTCTAATACTTGTTTGTGGTGGTTTAGCTCCACCGATTAAATAGCACTAACCTCGTACCTGGTAAGGACCGGCTTGCGTGATTTCAGTAACCTCCTTCTATTTACTTAAATTTACGGCCAAACCCACAAGTACCAACGATACGCGCATACGCGAGTCGGCCCTTACTGGGTGCGAGGATCAAAAGAAAGGATGCTAAAAAGCATAAAACTCTTTGAGGAGGACAAATAATGTTGAATCTTAAACACAATTACTTCATCGACAGTGATGGCAACTGTCTAAAACTTTGTAAGAGGGCCGTAAGGCACGATGACGAGGCAAACACCGATAGAGAGGTAGTAACACTCGTCGGCTATCATACCGACCTGTCAACAGCTCTCAAGAGCTACACACGGCATGTTGTCAACGAGCATATCTGTAATAACGATACTACGTTGGACCTTGTCCTGGATCTGCTAAACGAGCTGGATGAGGAGGTGCAGGGTTATGGAGCCTAAGCTAGACGTCGGCTTTAAGCCGATCAGTCAGTCTTGCCGTAACTTCGACGATACGGTACTGGCCTCTTGGCGGTTTAAGATCCACGGACCTTATGAGCTGATCGTATGGTACAAGGCCAAAGGACCAAAGATCCTTACAAGAGGTGATAAGGCTCATCCGTTTGAGGCGCGTTTTGTCAAAAACTCGTTTGACGGCGAGAGCTACACTGAGGTATTTACCAATGGATACTTGGACAATAAAGGCGTGGAGCGTTTGATCCAGGATCTGACTATTAAATTTGCATATGGCGATCAAAGCGCCATGATGCCGGCGGCATAAAAAAGGAGGGCTAAAAAATGGCAGAACTAAAAGTAAAAAGTGGTGATAACTGCCTGGAATTCACAGTTCAGGAAGTTCAACCTAAAAAGCTGATCGTAAACGGACCGGCGACAGTTATACTTTGGGATGACGGGACAAAGACCGTCGCAAAATGTAGCACGGATGAGCCGTTTGATCCGGAGAAAGGTGTGGCGATTGCTATCGCTAAAAGGTTTGTATCCGGAAACAAGCTGCACAGGATGTTTGATGATGCCGGATTTCAGCTGATCGATAATAGCGGGATGAAAAGTTTATTAGTTCAGTGGGCGGAAACTATGACAGCAATCGCAAATGCTTATGGCAGTAGTTCCGGAGGTGACCAAAAATGAGCGGCGGGAAATACAATCCTGCCGTCCTCTGGCACAAACTGGGATACAAGAGCAACAAGATTGTTGGTGTGGTCAAAAACTATTTTAAGGCCGTTGGTCATCAGACCATTACCTTTGATATGCAGGGCCGACAGGTCGCTGTTACCGATGAGAGCGCCAACAGCGTGGTATTGAGCGCAAAAGAGATCGAGGCTATTTATTTTACAGCCAAAAGTATGGGGTGGTTAAACAATGATTGATATGTTGATCGAGACCGTTAAAGGTCTAGGCTTGATAGCCGTAATACTGTTTTTAGCATTTGTGATTGTCGTGATCATGCAAACGCTGATCCAGACAATAACAAAGGGAGGCCGCAAAAATGAATAAAGGCCACTACTTAGACTGCATCGAGTTGCTTGAGCGTAACAGCCGTAAATCCTCTTACGTCAAAAACCAGGCGGAGGACTTGAGGCGGTTAGTCGATGAGCATTACCAACTTGTCGAAGATCATACAAAGCTCGAAAGAGCGTACTTTGGTCAGCAGACCACAATCGAGCATCTACAAGAGCAGATTTGCAAGATTAAGGGATACAGAGAAAAGATTGACCGCCGTCGTAGGAGGTAGCCAATGACAGACGATAAAGCAAAGTACATACTCCACGAGATCAAGAGCTTGCGGAGATATCAAAAGATCATCCAGGGCATTGATCTCGACCTGAAAAGAGTACATGAGGAGATCCGGACGATTTCGGAGCCCTCTTGCCCTCAGGGGCATGGCGACTTACCAAAAGTCCAGAGCCACAAGGACAAGACAAGTATCGTCAATAGCTTAATGACAGATGAGTGGGAGCTGATGGAAGAAAAGGAAAAGTTTATTAAACGCCGTAAAGAGGCGGAAGATTACTACATCAAGCTTAAGGTATCTTGCTCCAGGCAAGAGCTGGACTTCGCCGACGCTTTTTTCAGAGGGGTATCGTACAAGCGACTGTCCATCGATTACCACTACGAGAATCCATATAAAAAGGTTATCGATCTGATCAAAAGTAGTGGAATGAGTTAGTAAACTAACCTTGTCAAGGTGTTATAATGATAGTGTCGAAAAGTAAGATAAAAAGCGATCATGTTTTCTGTGATTATCATTATTTTCGACAAACCTTAAAAAATTGGCCGGCTTATTAGTCGGCCTTTTTTGATGCCAACAGCTGACCATGCTTTCTTTCTCCTAACTTTAGCATCGAGTCAGCACCAGGCACGACGGAAAGGAGGTAGCCTATGACCGAAAAGATGATGCTGTTCTGCGAGGAATATCTTAAGGATAAAGAGCTTAACGCAAGCGCTGCTTATAAACGTGTTTACAAGACATGCAAGGCAGATATGACGGCGAGATCCAACGCATCCAAGCTGTTAAAAAGACCGGATGTCAGAGAGTACATCCAACAAAAGCAAGCGGAGATCCATGACGAAAACACAGCAGACATCAAGGAGGTCGAGGAATACCTCACTTCGGTGATGCGTGGTAAGTCGAAATCTGAGGTGCTAAAACTCAATGGCGATGGGTACCAGGTCGTTGTGGAAAAGCACCCGGAAGAAAAAGACCGTATTCGAGCGGCCGAATTACTTGGTAAGCGGTATGGGATGTTTAAAGACAACGTATCTATGGATATCGTAGTCCCTCAATTCAGTGGTGAGGATGATCTTGAGTGAAAACAAAAAAGATCTATCTGCCGGAAAAGGTTGGCAAAGGCTATAAAGAGTTTTGGGACTTTAAGGGCCGTTATCTAGTCTGTAAAGGATCACGTGCCTCGAAAAAGTCAAAGACCACGGCGTTAAAGATCATCTATCGAATGATGCAGCCACAGTACAGAGAGGCCAATGCAATCGTGTTTCGAAAAACGTATCGAACACTCAAGGATAGCTGCTTTAGTGACCTTAGATGGGCCATACATCGATTTGAGGTGGATGACTTTTGGGAGACGAGATTATCACCGTTAGAGATCACCTACAAGCCAACCGGTCAAAAGATCCTGTTTCGAGGGCTTGATGACCCACTAAAAGTAACCTCTATCTCCGTTGATAAAGGATACTTGTGCTGGGCGTGGCTTGAAGAAGCCTACGAGCTCCTGAAAGAGGAAGACTTTGACATGATTGACGAGTCTATCCGTGGTGCCATTCCCGATCCGCTGTACAAGCAGTGGATCATTACTTTCAACCCGTGGAACGAAAAGCACTGGATCAAACGTCGCTTTTTTGACAGGCAGGATGACAACATTCTTGCCATGACCACAAATTACAAGTGCAATGAGTGGTTGGACGCATCCGACCTTAAACTGTTTGAGGATATGCGATTGCACAACCCTAGACGTTATAGAGTTGCCGGTTTGGGCGATTGGGGAATCGTCGAAGGTTTGATTTACGAGAATTGGATCGAACGATCCTTTACGCTTGACGATATACGACATTGTCAAACCATCAGCGGTTTGGACTTTGGGTACACCAATGATCCGACCGCTTTTTTGATTGCTTTTATCGATCAGGAGGCTAAAAAGCTCTACATCTGGGATGAGATCTACAAAAAGGGACTGACCAACCGAATGATCTACCAGGAGATCCAGGATGCGGGATACGCCAAAGAAAAGATCACGGCCGATTCAGCCGAGCCGAAATCTATTGACGAGCTGAGGGAGCTTGGCTTAAGAGTCCACGGTGCAAGAAAAGGCCATGACTCGATCAACAACGGAATCCAGTACATCCAGGACTATCAGATCATCGTGCATCCACGATGTGTCAATTTTTTGACCGAGATCAACAACTATACGTGGGACTCCGACAAGTTTGGTGACCGCATCAACGTACCGATTGATGACTTTAACCACTTGATGGACGCCCTTAGATATGCAGTGAGCGACTTGCAGAAAGGCGCTCCGAAGGTAAAAACGTTTAAAGGAGGTATCTAACTATGGCAGCTAAATCAAAAAGGCCATACAGACTACCGGATGCGTTGGTATGCGATCCTGCTGAGGTAGCAAAAGGCGTGTCCCTGAGTTTAGTACGTAAGTATATAGACAAGCATCAAAAGCGGATGCAGAGGTATCGATACCTCGAAAAGCTTTACAAAGGATTTCACGATGTGTTTAACGCACCAGAAAAGGAAGAATGGAAACCGGACAACCGATTGGCCGTCAATTTCCCACGGTACATCACAGAGACTTTTTTAGGGTACAGTTATGGAATACCGATAAAGAAAACACATGATGACGAGCAGATCCAGGAGGCCATTACGGAATTTGAGCGTGACAACGAGATCACAGACCACGAGTATGAACTTTTTAAAAAGGTCTGCATCTATGGTCATGCCTTTGAGTACCTGTACCAGGACGAAGAGGCCAAGACCAAAATGCGGGTACTTGGGCCGGATGAGTTATTTGTCGTGTATGATGATACGCTTAAATCGAGAGCCTTGTTTGCGGTACGTTACGGCTACCATGATACAGATGGTGAATCAAAGACCGAAAATAAAGATGGTGGCTTGTATGGTGAGATCTTAACTCGTGACAAGATTGAGTCTTTTGACAAAGGACGAAAATCAGAAAGCTATACAAACCCATATGGCTACATCCCAGTTGTTGAATACCGGATGAATGATGACCGCATCGGATTATATGAAGAAGTATCCGGTTTGATCGAATCCTACAATCATGCCATCGGCGAGAAAGCTAACGATGTGGACTCTTTTGCCGAAGCCTACATGGCTATCTTGGGTGCTGAGGTTGACGAGGATGGAGTCAGACGTATCCGTGACGACCGGATCATCAACATTTACGGTACCGATGATGCTAAAGACGTGCTCGTACAGTTTTTGCAAAAGCCGACGGCGGATGGTACGCAGGAAAACCTCTTGAACCGTTTGGAAACACTGATCTATCAAACCTCTATGGTGGCCAACATCAGTGATGAGTCTTATGGCAATGCCACGAGCGGTGTAGCTCTGGCGTACAAGCTACAGGCCATGAGCAACCTGGCATTAGGGTTTGACCGCAAGATTGAGAAATCGTTACGAAAACGTTACAAAATCTTTTGTTCTTTGGCTACCAACGTACCGGATAAAGAAGCCTGGAAGGACATCAAAATCCAGACGACCCGAAACATCCCGAACAACAAGATGGAAGAGGCGCAGATGGCAAGCCAGTTGAGCGGTATCGTATCGCACAAGACACAATTGTCTGTATTGTCCATCGTGGATGATCCGGACAAAGAATTGGAACGCATCGAAGAAGAGGACGAAGGACCTGATCAGGTCATGACCCAGTATTTCCAGCAACCGACAGAGCCACAGGAACCGCAAGAACCTCAACAGCCACCACAGGAGGACGAGGTAAATGCCGACGAGTAATGCGGGCTACTGGCGAGAGCGTGAGGAAAAGCAGCGTGAAAAGAACATCAAGGATGAGAAAGAGTATGAAAAGCGTATCAAGGCCCTTTACAGACAAGAGTTAAACGCCATAGAGGATCGTATCTATGCTTTTTATACACGGTATGCCGGTAAAGAGGGCATTACGATGGCCGAGGCCAAACGACGCGTATCCAAAATGGACGTGCAGGAGTTTGCCGAAATGGCGGCCAAGTACGTTAAGGAAAAAGACTTTTCTGACCGGGCCAATGAAGAGTTACGGCTCTACAATCTGACCATGAGAGTCAATTATCAGCAGTTACTGATGTATCAGATCGCTTTGGAGTCTTGTGCTACCGCGGATGAGTTGGATAAGTTTATGCAGGACAAGCTTGAGGGACGTACTCTTGACGAGATCAAACGACAGGCCGGTATCCTTGGTGAGTCATTGCTTGATCAGGCAGACATGGTGCACTCCATAGTCAATGCTTCATTTCACAATGCGACCTTTAGCGACAGGATATGGGCCAATCAAGCTATGCTAAGATCTAACCTAAGCAACATCCTAACTAACGCTTTGATCCAGGGCCGAAACCCAAGAGATTACATCAAAGATATACGCAAAATCTTTGATGTGTCGAGAGGACAGGCAGAAAGATTACTGAGGACCGAGCTTGCAAGAGTGCAGTCTGAGGCACAGTTAAAGTCCTACGAAAAGGCAGAATTTGACGAGTATATCTTTCACGCTTTGGGTGATGCCTGTCCGGTATGCGCTGCATTAGATGGCGAGCACTTCAAGGTCAAGGATGCAGAGCCGGGAATCAACATATCGCCGATGCATCCAAACTGCCGATGCAGTACAGGGCCGTATATGGATACAGAGGACTTTGACGAGTGGCTAGCTGGAATTGACGAGCATGGATTGACATTTGAAGAGTGGAAAGAAGCTAAGAAAATGGCGTCTCATGTTTATACAGGAGACAAGTGGCCCACTCATGTCAAGAGTATAACTGAAAAGCAGTACAGAGATTTAGTCGAACGCGCAAATCAAAGCGGTGTTAGACTGAAAGGGTTCGAAAACTTTCAAGGTGATCCCACGGCTGTAAATAAGATACTCGACGGGGTTAAATACGTACTTGATGATTTTCCGGATATCCGTAAGCTGCGGAATGGTTTACAGATTAGGTTAAAGTATCCAAAATCAAAAGAAGACGCGGATATGGACTATGCCGAAAGTGACGGCCACTCCATATTTTTGAACGGATTTGCTTTTCGAAATCAAGAAAGTCTTTCCAAAGCTTACAAGAACGACTCCGATTCTGGTTGGTTTGTGAAAGGATCAGATATGGTATCAATCGCATATCATGAAATGGGGCATATTGTATCCAAGTATTACAAGGTTGATTGTAAAAAAGTTTGTCAAAATGCTTTACAGATAAAAGACGAAGATGCACTGCTTGATAGATTGGCAAGTGACGTGTCCCAATACGCAGCAGTAAAAGTTGACTGTAGGGAAGCAATTGCTGAATGCTTTAGCGCATATTATTCAGGTAATACAAACGAAACTTCGTTGAAAATATACAATGAGTTTGTTAAGATGGTGTTGAAGAAAGGAGGAGCAAAACAATGATGACCGCAAATAGAGAAGTTTTGTACTGGCGACAGGATAAGAATTGGTACACATTTGATTCAAAGACCTCTACTTTTTCAATCAAAGATGATGCTCCTCAAAGAGCTAAAGATAGCTTTGCATTGTGGAAAGCTAAAGGTTTTGATAAATAATTTTCATACCACCCATAACGGGTGGCTTTTTTTATGCCCGAATGGAGGTGATGAGCTATGATCCACATTAACATCCACCAAACAGATGAGGACTGTGAGATCACAATAACCGGTCATGCCAATTATGCAGAGCCCGGAAAGGATATCATCTGTAGTGCCGTATCCACACTGTGGTGCACGCTGATCAACGCCTTACAGCTATCATCGTCCGAGATCTATGAGTATGACGAGCCCCAAAAGCTGCGGGTCAAGCGAGTTGACGAGTGGGCCGGTAGCTCAATCGATATCTTTCGCATTGGTGTTAGAGGTGTCGAGGCACAGTACGGCGATTACGTGTCTGTTACGGACTGGTAATTTAATTAAATTTCAAGGGACTTTGTAAAAATGTGTAATCATAAATGGACAGAGAACGTCCAAAAAATATTTTTTGATAGGGGCAATCAATGCATGACCGAGATACGTATTCGGACATGCATTTTTTGCGGCAAGAAGAAAAAGGAGCTGATAAGGGTGAAAGATCCACCTCACAGGAAACTGCCTAAGTTTATAAATCATGACCTGAGCGATATGTAGCCAGGTCTTTTTTTATGTCCAGGCCGTGCACGACAGAAAACTGTACGGGGTTAATTAAAGCATTAAGTCCTACGTCCAAAAGACTCAAAACTTAGGAGTACGAAGAACCCTCTGAGGCCTCAGAGGTTAAACATTAGGAGGAAAAAGCATGAAAACATTTATTAACCTTGCGAAAGCGAAACCTTTTAACTTACAGATCTTTGCGGATGATCCGGCACCGGTTGATCCAACTCCGACACCAACAACGGAACCAAAACCGGCTGAACCTAAACCACAGGAGCCTACACAGGAACCACAGGCAAAGCCAAAATATACCGACGATGATGTGAATAGGATCATCAATAAAAAATATGCCGAATGGTCTGAGAAGAAAGACAAAGAAATCGAAGAGGCAAAAACCGAGGCTCAGAAGCTGGCCAAGATGAATGCCGAACAAAAGAAGCAGTACGAATTTGAGAAAGCACAGCAGAAGAACGCTGAACTGCAAGCTCAAATCGAGGCTTTGAAGAAAGAGGCATTAAAAGCTGACCTGGCCAAAGAAGCTGCTACGACATTACAGACCGATCACAATATTACGGCCACACAGGACATTTTGGATTTTGTCGTTGGAGAAACTGCCGAAGAAACAAATGACCGTATCCAAAAATTTGTGGCTATCATCCAGGCTGATCGTAAAGCCGTTGAAGTGGAAAGAGCCACAGGCCACACACCAAAAAACTACAACAAGGATCCTGAGGAAAAGGACGTTTTTGCGAAAAAACTAGCTAAGTATCGCAGATAGGAGGAAGAGAACATGAAAACTAATTTTGCATTAGCTAAACCATTTAATTTGCAGATGTTCGCATCTGGCGACAATAACAACTTGGGTGTACGTACTTACATGCCGCAGTTCAAGGAGCTGTTAACGGCAGTGTTCGGCGTACAGGCTTACTTTGATGACTTTTTTGCCGGGGGATTGGAAGCACTCGACGGAGTCAAGAGCTCTGCGAAAGCCTTTTCGGTAAAAACCTCTGATATTGCTGTAGCTGTCGGAACTTATGACAAAACTGCTACTAAGGCATTTGGTACAGGTACAGCCAACACCAATCGATTCGGTAATCGCACCGAAGTCATCTACACAGATATCGACGTGCCATACTCTGATGAATGGGCCTTCCACGAAGGCATTGACCGCTCAACTGTAAACGCTGACTTTGACGAGGCTATCGCTGATCGTTTGGATTTGCAAGCACAGGCAGTAACAGAACGTTTCAATGCACAGCACGGTAAATTTATCTCTGATAACGCCGGAAAAACTATCGCATTAGGATCTGCTACGATTGATGCCACAAATATCATCAAAGCCTTTAACGAATTGTCTAAATACTTTGTCAATGCTAAAACTCGTGGTGTTAAAAAGGCGAAAGTTACTCCGGACGTTTACAACGCTTTGGTGGATTCTGGATTGACTACGACTTCTAAAAATTCCACTGTCAATATCGATGACAATGAGATCTTAAAATTCAAGGGATTCCAGATCCAGGAAGTGCCGGAAGAATACTTCCAGGAAAACGAAATCATCTACGCTTACGTGGAGGGTGTAGCTAAAGCCTTTACCGGTATCAACACTACTCGTACGATCGAGTCTGAGGACTTTGACGGTGTGGCTTTACAGGGACATGGTAAATCCGGATGCTACATCCCTAATGACAACAAAAAGGCAGTCGCTAAGGTCACAAAAGCGGGGGAATAATCGGGTCTGACGTACTGACCATACCGACACAAGGTCAGACCCTATACGGTAAACGTGTAAGCTCACTGATCGGTGAGGATGTCCAGGTGCTTGAGGATGGTACGGTGTTGGGTACTCTCAAGCATGTGACTGGCTATACACAGTTTAATGAGGCCGTACCGGCCGAACAAGAGGGATACTATTTCCCATTCAAGCTGACAAAAACCGGTACCAAAATGACGTTCAAGAAAAACGAATCCGAGACTAAAAAGGACATTGCATGGGAAGCCATGAACGTATTTAGAGTCACGGCATCTGATACCTTTGAAGTCATCGTGGACGGTGCGTCAGTAGTTACCTTTAATTTTGCTCAGGCTACTTTTGCCGACTAGAGGAGGGGTGACACATGTCTGTAATTGACAATGTCAAATCCCTCTTAGGACTGTCCGAGGACTCTGAACAATTAAAGACTATTATCAGCCTCACAGAGAGCCGCCTAAAGGCTCTCCTGGCTGTTGATGTAGTTCCGCAGGAGTTAGAGTACATCGAGGTCGAAGTCGCTGTAAGACGCTTTAACCGCATCGGTTCAGAGGGTGCTTCCTCTCACTCTGTTGAGGGTGAGTCCTGGACTTTTAGCGATAATGACTTTGCAGCCTTTGATGATGATATCCAGGCGTGGAGATCCAAGCAAAAAGAGCAGTCCAAAGGCAAAGTGAGGTTTATCTGATGCGCTTTGATACACCCATCTACTTTAGACGCTTGACACAGGGCGAGTACAACGAGACTACCGGCAACTACGATGATGACTCTATAATCGAAACAATGGTCATGGCCTCGGTCATGGATACCCAGACGGAAACGATGAAACTTGTTTATGGCGATATCCGACAAGGCTCACTGACATTGACGATCCAAAACCACTATGACCAAACTTTTGACAATATCCGTATTGGCGACAAGGTCTATCGAGTGGATCGCACTAGGCGGTTAAGAGTCAAACAGTCGTTTATCGTATCGGAGGTACAGTGATGCCCGTCACAATCAAGGTCAAAGGACTGGACAAGCTGGAAAAGCGCCTAAAGAAAAATGCGACACTTAACGATGTAAAGACCATCGTCAAAAAGCATGGATCGCAGATGCAGGACAAGATGGTCGATAATGCGGAGTTTACCAAAGGATACCAAACAGGTACGACAAAACGTAGTATTCACGGTGAGGTTGTGCAGAGCGGCTTTGGTTATGAGGCAGGTCCTACAACACATTACTCACCGTACTTAGAGTTTGGTACACGCTTTATGGAGGCTCAGCCGTTTGTTAAGCCATCTTTTGATGAGCAAAAAGGTAAGTTTAAAAAGGAACTTAAAAAACTCACAAAGTGAGGTGGTACTAGATGGATCCACAGCAAGAGCTATTTACGACCTTATTGGTCGAGCTAAGAAAACTAGGGTATGACGTTTATGACGGTATGCTACCGCCGAAAGATACGCCATACCCTTTTGTATATTTGGCAGATAGCCAAATGACCGATGACTTAGGCATCAAAAATGCGGTATTGGCCGACGTCACACAAACGATCCACGTCTGGCATAACAATGTCCGACAGAGGGGTACGGTGTCCAAGATGCTACTCGACATCAAGCGAGTGGCGTTTAAAATCACAGGCACCAAATCCTACAGTTGGATGTTGACTACTTCCAGTCAACGGATCTTAAACGATGACACGACTGATACCCCATTACTGCATGGAGTCATCGATTTTACGTACAAAATGACAGGACAAAAGGAGGTCTAAAACATGTACAAAAAATTAGATTTGCACGCCCTGAAATTACGACCTTTCCAGCTGCAACAGTTTGCAGAGGCCGTACAGGGTAAGCAGTTAGTATATTTGTTTAGAGTGCTGAGCAAAGCCTCATCTAATGCAGCCACTTTGCTGATGTTCGCGACAGAAAACGAGCGCACCAAATCCAAGGATGCCGATTCTACAGCCACTAAATCCGGATCCATCCGTACGCCGGGAGTCGCCGAAGAGGAAATCACATCCACGTCTATCCTATCTAAAGGGGATACGATCCTGGCCGAACTGGAAAAAGCAATGGATGATGATGAGTTGGTAGAGTGCTGGGAAGTCAATCGTGCAGAACCAGGAACGTCACCAAACGAAGGCAAGTATAAAGCGAAGTATTACCAGGGTTATATTACAGAGATCACATACTCTTCCAGCGCCGAAGATATGGTTGAGGTATCTCTGACTTATGGTGCCAACGGCAAGGGAGCTGACGGATACGCTACCCTGTCGGCAGAACAGGAAGAAGCTGCTGACGTTGTATTTAAAGATACGACACAGGTAGGAGCTTAATAATAGCTAGAATCGAACGGGAGCCCTTAAATGGGGCTCCCACAATTTTTTGTATCTAGGAGGACAGAACATGAAAGCAATTGAATTAACTATCAATGGTGAGGTCTATAAACTGGTTGCCGGTTTTGGCTTTTTACGCGAGATCAACAGTAAGGCAAAAGTACAGATCGATGATATCAAGCAGGAAAAGAAAGTCGGGATGACTATCTATTTTGCTAATCTAATCGACGGCGATGTAGAGGCTTTGGCCGATGTTATCGACATGCTTAACAAGGGGCAGACACCTCGTTTGAAAAGAGCAGATATTGAGGACTACATCGTTGACGATGATACCGACATCGATGCCTTATTTAAAACGGTGATCGATTTTTTATCACAAGCCAATGTGTCCAAAAAAGCGATGACGAATCTGATGGGCACGGTGGGCACGGACAAAGCCAATCAATAGACTTCGATGAGACGTACAAGATGATCGCCTTAAACTGTTTTCGATACCTCGGCTTTAGAAGCCTCGACGAGGTGGATCAGCTGACCATACCGGAATACAACCTGCTGATGCAGGCAGTTGAGTTAAAAGCCGTGGATGACGCGTATCTGATCCACTTACAGGCCTTTAAGAATTTCGAGGTGCAGGCGACAAAGAAAAGCGGTAAGAGAAGACGTCCTGTCTATGACCGGTTTAGCAAATTTTTTGACTACGACCGGGCAGTCCGGGAAGTCTTGCATCCAACCGCAAAAATTGAAAATGAAACGAACAAGGGTCTCTCTAGGTTGAGGGACTTTTTAATACGTAAAAAGAAAGAAGGTGAAGGCAATGGCTGAGAAATTTAGCATTAGCGCTATATTGAGCGCTACCGATAAAAATATGTCATCCACCTTTAAACGTGCAATGGGTGTGGCCGAAACCTTTGGTGACAGGGTCAAGTCGATCGTAGCCGGTGTCGGGGTAACCAAAGCACTAGGCGCGGCCATGAACACATTGACCACATCCCTAGATGGAGCCATTACCCGATTTGACACCTTGCACACCTATCCTAAAGTCATGAAAAGCTTAGGCTTTAGTACCGAGGATGCACAGGCGGCGGTATCTAAGCTAAATGCAGCGGTACAAGGCTTGCCAACGTCACTGTCTGACATCGTTAAAAATGCACAGGTCATGACATCAGTGACCGGTGATATGAATATGGCCACGGATACGGCCATCGCCTTGAATGATGCTTTGCTGGCATCCAGCGCATCGACTGAAGATGCTGCACGTGCTACTCAACAGTACTCGCAAATGCTTGCCACCGGTAAGCCGGACTTAGAGTCATGGCGTACTCTTCAGGAGACTATGTCACCGGCATTGACTAAAGTGGCCAAGAAATTGGGTATCGCAAGCGGTAATACTTTAGAGCTGTATGACGCGATGAAAGACGGCAAGATCAGCTTTGACGACTTTAACAAAGCCCTGATCGAGTGCGATACCGAAACAGGAGGCTTTGCCGAAACGGCCAAGGATGCAAGTAAGACGATACGGACAGGCTTTACCAATATCAAGTCCGCCGTAGAAAACTTTGAGATGGCGGTCATTGGAGCAGTTGACAATATCATCAACTCTAAAGGCTTTGGTGGTGTTGTTGACGTCTTGGACAATATCAAAAGCGCTATCTATGACGTCCGAGGGGCGTTTATGGAGTCGTCCAATGGTATCGACTACGTATTCAAACCTGAGGTATTAAAATCCATAGAAAAGTCCTTTAAGACCATAGCCAGTCTAGCAGACCGAGTGTTTAAGGTGTTTAAAGGCACCGGAGCCATTGACTCTACAACAGAGGCATTAAGTATCTGCTCGACGGTATTTGAGCGATTGGTACGAGTAGTAATTAACTCAAAAATTGCCGAAACCATAGCCTTTACTTTTGGCTCTATCCACGATGTGCTCATGCAGATCTCAACGGACATAGCTTTAGTAGTTAATAAATTTGCTACGGTCGAAAATGTCAATGATATTTGTAACGATATCATTACAACTGTTCGGAAGCTTAAGGATACCGTCTTAGAAGCCTGGAACACATTTAAAGAGACGGGTGCTATAGAAACAGCAATCAATACACTTTTTAAGGTTAAGGATGCTATCAAAAATATAGTTGACGCCGTGGCAGAATCCGGAGCGATTGAGCAATTTGCCAACTTTATGGGTAACCTGGCTACACAACTCTCTTTGGTTATCGGCAAGATTGCAGACTTTATCGCAAGCCTCGATCCGGAAGTAATCAAGCTGTTTACAAACGTAATCGAAAAACTGTTTGAGGCCTATGTAGGTTATAAACTGATCAAACCGGCTATTGACAAGGTCAAGAGTTTTGGCAGCACGGCCAAAGGTGCTATCGATGGTGTCAAAGGTTTGTGCAGCAACGTTAAAAAGCTTTGGGACTCTATCAAAGAGGGTAACGGTTTAAAAGACAGTCTAAAAAAGATTTTTGGCAAACAGGATCAGCCGGAATTACCAGAACAAACCGGTGGTGGAGGCAATGGCGGCGCGAGCGCCATTAAAGCCAAATGGGAAGGTATCGCCAACACCGTTGAAAAGGCAGGATCCAGTATCCGGCAAGCCCTGAATGGTATCGCTGATATCGTTAAATCCGTAGGTACTGCCATTGCCGATGCTGCTAAAGGCATTGGCGAAGGTATCAAGTCAGCTTTAGAAGGTGTCGGTACCGTAATTGAATCCATTGGTACAGCTATCAAATCTGTACTAGAGGGCTTATCACCTGTCATCGAATCCTTAGGTACTGCCTTAGCTACTCTAGCCAAAGGAATCGGCGAGGGTATCGCTATTGCCTTAAGAGGGTTAGGTAGTGCGTTGGCCATGATCCCTCCAACGACCTGGCTGGCTATTGGCGCAGCTGCCTTAATGTTTGGTGCCGCACTTGCCTTAGTTGGATCTCAGGGCGAGGGACTGCAGATGGTACTTAATGGCGTAGCTAACGTGATCAGTTCGGTAGCGCCGATCGTACAGATTGTAGTCAACGGTATCGTCAGCGCACTGAGCTTACTGCCGGGCATTTTCGAATCTGTCGGTACTGCTATCGAGACAGCCTGTTCAGGCATCTCTGAGGTAGTTACATCTTTAGGTACGGCCGTCAGTGATGTTGTAACAAGCGTAACAGACGGTATGTCCAAGATTATTGACTCTATTGGTAATGCCATTAGTGGCGTACTCGACTCACTGGCTAACATTATCGACTCCATCGGTGATGCAGCACTAAACGCTGGAAAAGGTTTCAATGAGCTATCCAAAGGTGTAGAGCGCATTACCAAGCTTAACCTATTTGATATGGCGGCCTCGGTTGGTGCGGTCGTACTGGCCTTGGGAGGCGTAACAGCTTTATCCGGAGGGCTCGCCGAGGCTGGAAATGGTATGAAAAAGTTTGCCGATGGGATCAAACAGGTCAGCAAGTCCGGTACTGTAGCAGCAACCGCATTGACTACGATCAATGCAGCAATCACACCGCTTACTACATCCTTGCCACAATTAGGGCCACAGTTAACATCGGTAAGCGAGCAGATTCAGACGTTTGCGACAAATGCTATGACGGCATTTACAACATTGGCTGCATCATCGGCGAGTGCTATGGCATTTACGATGTCAATGGCTATGTTAAACGCATCGGTACAACAAGCTACATCGGTATTTACCGGCTATATGCTTGTGATCACAGGAGCGGTGGCCGCGTTTGCAGGACTTGCCTCCGGTGCACAGTCGGCTCAGTCCGCTATCAGTGGATTGACAAGCGTAGCAAGCTCTGTCGGCTCCGCATTGAGCTCTCTTGGCTCAGTTGGTAGCTCCGCCATGCAATCACTCGTGAGCTCTTTTAGAGAGGCACAGGGCGAAGCTGAGAGCGCCGGTAAAGCGATCGGTACAAACTTTACAAAGAGTGTACAGTCCGGTTTAAGGCAGTTGCCAAGTATCGCACAGTCCGCAGTTAGCTCGATGATCAGTGTCCTTAATGCAGCACAGTCCGCAGCCTATACCTCCGGTGCTTATATTGGTATCGGATTGGCCAACGGTATGCGCTCCCAGTTGGGTACGGTCAGAGCGGTCGCAGCGCAGTTAGCAGCTGCTGCGGATGCGGCTATCCAGGCTAAGGCACGTATCGGGTCGCCGTCTAAAGTCATGGCTAAAAACGGTATGTGGATCGGTCAAGGTTTGGTCAATGGTATCGAGGGTATGTACAGTAAGGTGCATAAAGCCGCCTACGGATTGTTTGACATACCGCAGTTGTCCAATCCTAAGATGGCCTTTGCCGGTATCAACGCATCTTTAAGTGATGACTACAGTTATTACCATGATGTGCACTACACCATCGAGGTACCATTAGACGTAAATGGACGTGAGTTTGCTAAAGCCACATATGATGACTTTGATAAAGAGGGCTCTGCAAGGGCCAAGATAAAAGATCGTATAAAGGGGGTTAGATAGTCATGTACAACTTTGTAGATACCACTACGGGTCCGACCGGCGGTAAAGCACTGCCAGCCGAGGCCATGAAATACAATGGAGTCTATCTTGAGGACGAGATCCCTGGATATCAAACCCTCTATGTTTCGGGGCGAGAACTGATGGAGTCAGAAGTACAAGAAAAGGAAATCACGGGAATCGATGGGTCTGTCTATTATGGCAAGACCTATCCGCCCCGTACCATTACGATCGGCTATCAGCTGATTGCCAAAGACAACGCTTCCTTTAGAGCTGCCTACAACAAAATGAATCAGATCTTGTCCGCCGAACAGGTGCAGATCATTTTTGCCGATGAAACCGACAAGTACTTTATCGGTACCAAGGTTGGGAATGATACACCCGATCCAGGAATCAACTCCATCGTGAGTGAATTTGAGATCTATTGCCCCGACCCTCGAAAATATGCAACGACTTTAAAAGAGTTTACTGCAAGTCGCAATGAAGAGGGTATCCTGGAGGTGACCATTGATAATGATGGCTCTATGCCGGCATGTATCGATTATGAAATCATAAACAAACAGGACAATGGCTACATCGGAATCGTGGCCGAATCCGGTGTTATGGAGTTTGGAAAACGTGAGGAGGTAGACGGCGAGACGTACAAACAAAATGAAACACTGCTGCATCTCTCCGACTTTATCTCTGCACCGGATGATGTGGGCGGTCATGATGCCATGCATCCACTGTACGGTACGGACGGTACTTTGACCACAAAGACGTGGTTTGGTGCGCAGTTTTTAACACTTGGTACACCAGGCACAATCAAGGGTGATGCCAATGGTGGCTTGCGTACCGTGACCATACCGGTTGACTCCGAAGGTGTGGCGGGGTGTAAAAACTTTTACGCTTATTTCCACCTCATTTTTTATGCAGGTCTTATGGGCCAAACAGGTGAGATGTCCATCAGCTTTTTGACCGAGGATGACGAGCTCATCTGTGGGGTTAACTGGCACAAAGGCGACATCTCCGGTAATACGGCCTACTATGATTTGGTTGTCCACAATCCGGATGCCGAGCCTACGGATAAGATGGCCGGCAAGGTGGTCAAGATGTATGAGTACACAACAAGCCATCTGCAAAGTCAAAATCCGTGGTACTGGGATTGGGGCCACTGCGACATCAAAAAAGAGGGGTCGAAAATTCGATTCTTTTACTGGGGCGGTTATCCCGAATATGTTGTCCCGGAAGTGGAAAATATGGTCTGTAAAAAGATCCAGATTGCGTGCAAACAGTGGGGAAACCGTAGCGGCAACCAACTGCTGACCTACTTTGGATTTGACGTCTTTAATTTCCAAAAATTAAATGTCGAAAAATGGAGAGACGTGCCGAATCGATATAGTGCCGGCTCGACCGTTACGATTGACGGTGAGTATGCCAAAATCTACGTTAACGATATGCCGAAACAGGATGATGAGATCGTGGGCACCCAATACTTTAAAGCGCCACCAGGTGAGTCTAAGGTGCGCTTTTATATGTCGTCTTGGGTGACACAAGATCCAACGATCACGGTGCGGATACGGGAGGCCTGGCTATAATGGAAAATGTAAGAATCGCAATCTTAAGCGCAGATGATACCGTCTGCGCTTTTTTAGATAACAGTGTGGATAAATGTGCGCCTTACTGGGACGATGTACTGCATACCTATTTACAGGGCTCCCAGTACACCTTTGAGTTACGGACATTGGCCGATCATGACGATGCACAGTTTATCGTCGAGGGTAATCACTGTAGCTTTAGATACAAAAACCACGATTACTACTGCACGATCGTCCACGTGGAGAAGTCCGAACATGAGATCTATATGCAGGCTTATGGTCTGACGTTGGAGCTCACCAACGAAACAGTCGATGCGTACAGTGGTACGTCATTAAGTATCGTGGACTATATCAAGGCGTACCAGTTTGAAAACACGTTTACGATCGGCGTTAACGAGGTATCGGATAAACGTATCAGTCATGAGTGGACAGGCCAGGAAACCATCCTTGCCCGACTGTTTAGCACGGCAAACGTCTTTGATGCGGAATTGGAGTTTATCACAGAGTTAAACGATGATTACAGTCTTAAACAGATCACACTCAACATCTACCGCAAGCACTCTGATGACTATCAGGGTATTGGTGAGGATAAGAGTGGTACGATCATCCGCTATGGTCAAGGTATCGAGGGTATTACCAAGACCTCCGATATTACAGAGCTTTATACGGCCATCCGTCCAACCGGTACAGACGGTCTGACCTTGACGAGCTTAGGCGATAAAAAAGAGTATGACGCAGACGGAAACCTCGAATTTTGGCATGAGGCCAATGGACGAGACATACGAGCCATGCAGTCCAGAGAGCGTTTCCCAAGCCTCGCTATGGGCGCAGACAATGACCGATGGATCGCTTACATGTGGTCTTACGATACGGATAACGTCAATATGCTCTACGGCCAGGCGCTGGCTGAATTAAAGAAAAACTGTGTGCCTAAAAACTCCTATGATGTGCAAGGGTACATCGATGGAAATATCGGTGATACCTATACCATCGAAGATGCCGAGTTTAAGCCTGTGTTATATCTACAGGCTCGTATTGTTGAGCAACAGATCTGCTTTACCGATCGTACAAAATGCTCAACCGTGTTAGACAATTTTACTGAGATTGAGAGTCAGATCAGTGGTGATCTGCTGACACAGATGCAGGAGATGATTAACGCCAACAAGACCTATCAGTTGGTCGTATCCTCAAGTAACGGTCTGATCTTACCGGAGGGTGTAGATCATACGGTGCTTACTGCATATGTGAGAGATAAGTCACAGGACGTCACAAGCAATTTTACGATTAACTGGTACAAAAACAGTGCGCTAGTTTATACCGGTACGTCTCTCAGCGTATCTCGCGAGAGCTTAAATCCAAGCGCGGTTTACAGGATTGTGGCGATTGATGCCAATGGCCAAACACGAGCCATGACGGAAATCACCTTAGCTGCCGTGACCGATGGAACGTCTATCACCATTACCAATCAAGTGATCACCTACCAGGTATCCGACAGTGGTACAGCGATCCCAACAGGTGAGTGGCTTTCGGAGGTGCCAGAAGTACCGCCAGGTAAGTATCTATGGGTACGTACAGTCATTACCTATAGCGATGGTACAAGCGTAACGCAACACTCTGTATCACGCTTTGGAGTTGATGGCTCTGACGGACAGGACGGTACCAGCGTAACGATCATATCTCAATCGGTGGTCTATCAAGCACATACCTCTGGTGTTGTGGTACCAACCGGTCAATGGTCCGATACGGTGCCTAATGTAGCGCCTGGTATGTTTCTGTGGACACGTACCACAGTGACGTACAGTGACGGTGAGCAGACTGTAGCTTACAGCGTTTCTCGCAGTGGGGCAGACGGACAGGATGGGCGCACATCGTATTTCCACGTCAAATACTCGCCGGTCGAAAACCCTGCTGCCTCGCAGATGACGGAGCTACCGGACAAGTATATCGGTACGTATGTGGATTTTGTCGAGCAGGACAGTGACGATCCATCCGATTACACCTGGTCAAAGTTTGAGGGTTCGGACGGTGCTAACGGTACGCCTGGTACCAATGGAGAGGATGGCAAGACAAGCTATCTGCACATTGCCTATGCTACCAGTGCCGATGGATCTACCGGATTTAGTACGACCGACAGTACAAATAAGACCTATATCGGTCAGTATGTCGATTTCGAGGTAGCCGACAGTACAGATCCTACCAAATACTCCTGGAGCAAGATCAAAGGCGACAAAGGGGATACAGGTGCAGATGGAGCGGATGGAGCTGACGGCGTGGGTATCCAATCTATTACTGAGTACTATGCGGTATCTACGTCAAATACCACCGCGCCTACCTCATGGAGTACGTCTGTACCAACGATGACACCGACTAATAAATATCTATGGAATTATGAAAAAATCACATATACCAATGGTCAGTCCAAGGATAGCGCCAAACGTGTGATTGGTGTGTACGGTAACACCGGGGATAAAGGCGAGACCGGTGATACTGGACCAACGGGGCCTGCCGGTAACGGAATCAAGTCGATCACCAATTACTACCTGGCGAGTGCATCCTCAAGTGGTGTCACGACCTCGACATCCGGATGGACGACTACACCACAGACCACGTCAACGTCTAAACGGTATCTGTGGAGCTATGAGCTGATTACCTACACCAATGGATCCTCGACCAAGACTACGCCTGTGATCATCGGCACTCACGGAGCCACCGGGGCGCAGGGAGAACAAGGGATACCGGGAGAGGACGGCAAAGACGGTACATCGATTACGATTACATCCACATCCGTAACCTACCAGGTATCAAGTAGCGGTACGACCGTACCTAGTGGTACATGGTCGGCAAGCATACCTACAGTATCTGCCGGTCAATATCTGTGGACACGTACGATCGTAAATTATTCGGATGGTAAATCCACAACGTCTTACTCGGTATCGAGATTTGGAGTCGATGGCGCCGATGCAGATCAACCTTTGCGACTAATCATCGAGTCCTCAGCCGGACAGATCTTTAAAAACAGTGGCATTGCGACCACGTTAAAAGCGCGTGTGTATCAAGGCAATGAGGAACTGACAGAATCCGAGATCACGGCCATTGGCGCTGTCAAATGGTACCGCAATAATGAGACGTCCGCCGTATCAACCGGTATTACACGGGTGATCAGTGAGGGCACAGAAGAGAGTACGGTAACATACCGTGCGCAATTGGAGGCGTGATAGTATGGCAGATTTAAAACCAACAGGACGTAATTTGATTAAAAATTCAGATAATGGTTATTTTGATACCGGTGAAGTCTTGTCATTTTACCCAAATGATAAAAGCAAATATAGCTATGTCTTACAAGATGACAAGTGGTATCGAATGTCATGGACGACAGGAGGCTTCCGCGAGATTGTTCAAAGTAAGGTGGTTGGTATCCCCATCACCGGAACTTATACGTTTTCCATACATGCCAGAGCACCATTTAAACCCAAATGTGACGTTACGTTCTTTTATGATGATGCGCATCATACCGTAAACGCTGGGGTGGAAGAAATCGGAGAAAATGAATATCTAATACAAGCCTCCTACAAGTTAGATGCTGGAAAACGGCTCAGAGTTGTTGATTTATGGCAATTCTCTGGATGGCCTCAAAATAACTCATACATTGAGTTTAGGTATCCTAAATTAGAACTCGGCACAGAAGCCACACCGTGGACACCGGCTCCCGAAGATTCTCTATCGGGGGGGGTACTAATATGATATTAGCCTTTGATGTCATTACCCTTGCTACGGTAACCGATGTACAAGGGATCTACCGCTTTTATCAGTTGGCTACGTCTAAGCCGTCCAAACCAACGACCTATCCGCCGGCGAGTGCGTGGGCAGATGAGATGCCAGGATATCAGCTTGGCAATCAGGACAGCCTGTACTTTGTCGATGTAACGGTCTTTAATGATCTCACCTATCAGTATGGCGAGGTGCAGTTATCGACCGATTATGAGGCCGTCAAGGCTACATACGCCGATGCCTTGCAGCAGATTGCCAATGCGGAAAAGCAGATGCAATCCGAGATCCAAAAGACGAACGAGTCCATCCGTGCCGAGGTATCGGAGGACTACTACAAAAAGGATCAGACGGACGATTTGCTTGGTACGATCTCGACAGCTTTAGAACAAACCAAAGACAGCTTTACGATGCAGTTTAACAGCTTCCAGGCTGATTTGGAAAATGTAAACGCCGACAATTCGGCCAAGTTCCAGGAGCTTTATCAGTATATACGATTTAAGGGCGGGTCGATCGAGTTAGGTGAAACGGGAAACACAATAACCTTAACCATCGAAAATGACCGCATAAGCTTTAAACAGGCAGGGCAAGAGATTGCCTATATGTCAAATAACCAACTTTATATTACCGATGCCAACATCGTTACAAGTTTGCGCATCGGTAATTTTATTTTCAGCCCGCGACCAAATGGGTCGCTAGACTTCAAAAAGGTAGGTGCATAGTATGTCAGTCACACAGACTACAATTAACATACCTTACTGGTTGACTAATGGCCCCGGTTGGCAAACGTCCAATCAGGGGTCATGTCGAGTTACCGTAACACGTAATTACGGAGACAGTCATGCTACGATATCGACGTATTGGGGATACTGCTCTCCCGGTGGATCGCAGGCATCCGTTAACTGTATCATCAATGTAAATGGTACAGTCCGCAATGAGCAGTTATTTGGGCCGACCGTACACAGTGCCGGGGCCTGGTACTATGCCAATGGCTCAAGCTTTACAGTGCCTGTATCCGATAGTGCGGGATCGGTAAGTATATCGGTCTATATGTATGTTAACGCCGGATCTAGTGGGCAACAGTCAAGTACAGCTAGTGGATCATTAAGCTATGACTCGCGAGGCGAGACCACACCATCCGTTAATAAGACATCGGCCGATATCGGTACGTCAGTTACGATCACGACCAAACCTTACGTGTCGTCATTTAGCCACAAGTTGTACTACTCTACGGATGGCGGTAAGTCTAAAGTATCCATTGGTACAGTGGCATCCGGTACGACCACTAAGTCATGGACGATACCGACGTCATTGGCCTCGCAGATCCCTAATGATACATCCTTGTTGATCACAATCGTCTGTGAGACGTATAACGGGTCAAGTAAAGTCGGCGGTGATAAGACGTGTACTTTAACAGCGACAGTACCGTCAACGTACAAGCCATCGATATCAAGTGTATCGATCAGTGAGGCTACAGCAGGTCTAGCCAGTCAGTTTGGCGTTTACGTACAAACCAAATCGACCTTAAAGATCGTGACCTCCGCATCCGGATCTAACGGATCTACAATCAAGAGTGTCAGTGTATCGTGCGACGGGTTTACCTACTCTGGTACGACCGTAACAACGGGTACTTTAAGTACGTCCGGTAACATATCTATCGTAGTTACGGCAACCGATAGCCGTGGCCGTACAGCCACAAGTACAAAAACAGTCAATGTAGTAGCGTATAGCGCTCCTGCCATCACGCAGTCAACCGTAACCCGAGCCAACAGCTCCGGTACGGCCAGTGATGAGGGCACCTATGCGCTTTTTAATTACGCGTACAGCATAACCAATGTAAATAACCGTAATACCCACACGTTTAGTATCCAGTACAAAAATGGATCATCCTGGACAACGCTTGTTACCTATACCGACTACGTTAAGAGTGGTAAGTATCTATCGACAAGGACGTTTGATGTTAACAGCGCCTTTGAGTTTAGATTTGTGGTTACTGACTATTTTGGATCGTACACGATCGAGAAATCCATTGACATCAGTTTTGCCCTGATGAACTTTGGGGCCAACGGCCATTCAATGGCTATAGGTATGCAGTCACCCAATGACAGTTACTTTGACCTTAACCTACCGGCTCGAATACGACAGGCTATCAATCTGATGGGTAATTTGACACTAGGTACGTTGGCCAAACAGGCCATTGGTAAGTTTATTTACCCGATTGGCTCGGTCATCAGTAACACGACCGGTACCAATCCAGGTACGCAGTTTGGTGGTACTTGGGAGCAGTTTGCACAAGGTCGAGTTTTGATTGGCGCCGGTACCGGAAACGATGGTAGTACAAGTATGACTTTTACTGCTACATCGAAAGGTGGGGAGTACAGACATTTACTGACATCATCGGAGATGCCAAAACACTCGCATACTTTAGCTAGATTACCTGCAACATCCCCTATTGGTGGTGGTACGGATACAAATGCCTACATCCCATACAATGGCGGGGCAGGTCTGATGTACACAAACGAGGTAGGAGGTAATACTGCGCATAACAATTTACCTCCATATGAGGGTGTCTATTACTGGCATAGGACTAGCTAATCCTGCGCCAATAGTAAACGCCCATTGATGGTTGTATGTTGTTATGCGGTTTGTCATTACCGGCATTGCCGGTATTACATCCCTGTGGATAAAGCGCAGCGTTACCATCATCAGAGTAGTCTCTACGGACAGCGCTATTTCCGTTATTGGCAGAAATGTATTGTGCGTGACTATGCAAAGGCATCTCGTCATAAGTGAGCGTATGATAATACTCGCCATATTTTCCTAAGGCCGTAAATGTCATACATATGATCAATCGTTTAAGTATGACATTTACGGCCAATGGGGAAGGTGGAGAATATACTCATTTGTTAACCTCAGATGAGCTTGCACCACACAACCACTCGGTCAATAATTTTGTCATTAATAGTACTGGTGGCAATCATATTAGTGTTGGATCAGGTAGTGGAGTTGTATCCTATTGGACTAACGGAAATGCACATACAGATATGTCAAAAGGCGGAGAATCACATAACAATGTGCAACCTTACAAAGCAGTGTTTTATTGGCGTAGAGTTAGTTAGTCCTGTGCCAATAGTAAACGGTTTGATAAGGCTGTACGTTATTGTGCCCTTTGCCTTGCCCTGAATACTGTACTGCTTGTCTGTATGCGGTTGTACGATTTGCAGTATTTGCATACCCACCATATACTTGCTCGTTAATAGCATACGCATCGTTATAGCCGCCAACTACCGCATTATCGGTACCAAGGGTTTGAGCGTGTTTGTGTTTGCCGTTCTCGTCAGCGGTCAATTTATGGTAATACTCGCCACCTGTTGCGTTAGGCGCAAAAGTCATACTTACGCAGTACGCCTCCAAAAGTAAACGGTTTTATATGGATTTCTAATATCAAAAGGCTTGCTATATTCTCGGCCCATATCGTACAAGGATGAGTTAACGAATGTACCGCTAGAAACAGTACCTGCTTGCCAGGGTGAGTAACTAACTACTTTAGTAGATGGCATCTGACTTCGGAAAGTAAAGGCCAAGGGGATGTTTGAGTCGTTCAACGTTTGGGTATATTTACCACCTGTACTTCCGGCCGTAAATGTCATACTTAAACGATTGATCATATGTATGACATTTACTGCTTCTTCTAAGGGTGGCGAATACGCTCACACCCTCATCGTTGATGAGATGCCATCACACAAGCATGATATATCTGCACCTATCGCATCAACCTGGACAAATGCAGGTGGTAATAGTATCCAAGGAAGTAATCAGAGTCAAAATCCGTACAACTTTAATTGGTGTAAAGAGGTAGGCGGAAATAAACCGCATAACAACTTACCTCCCTATCAGACTACATATTATTGGCATCGCATTAGCTAATACGTCGCCAGTAATAAACCACCTGATGCGGGTTCAAAAGACTAAAAGGCTCTGCTTTCATGCTGCGATTGATCTCTGCCATCAAATAGGGTACTTGATCACTGTCGGTAGCAGTCGAGTAAATCTCCCACAAATTACCGCCAGATGCATTGGATACCCAACGCCCAACCCACAGATTGTCGGGGATGGAAGAAACTCGATGATCGTGCGGATACATATTTGCCATTGTTAAAGATTTTTTGTAATTTCCACCCGTGGCGCCGGCCGTAAAAGTCATACATTTAATGCTGATAGTAATCGGCCAATAGCTCGACACATTTACGCTTGAGCTCCAATTGTGGATGGACGTACATGCTCATGGTTATGGCTACATTACTGTGGCCAAGCAGCTGGCTAAGCGACTTGTAGTCGCAGCCACACTCAATGCACCTCGTCGCAAAGGTGTGACGGAGTGCGTGGAACTTATGATGCGGTAACTCAAGCTCTTTTAAGACTCTGTTGTAAAACAGCCTGTACTTGTTAGGCTCGATGTGCTGCTCTCGACCGGTGATCAAATACTCATCCGGCTCACCGCGCAGCAACACCGCAAAATGCATGATCCATTTGTTGAGTGGTATGGTGCGAATACTCGCTTTTGATTTTGGTGAAGTAATAACGAGTCGTGATCCATCCTTTTTGGTGTAGAGCCGACTCATCGTTTTATTGATGTGGAGCAGTTGGCAGTCAAAGTTGATGTCCGACCACTTGAGAGCGCAGAGCTCGCCAATGCGGATACCGGTATGGATGGCTAACAAGATGCCAAAGTTTTTATAACTGATCTCAGTTTGGAGGTGATTGATCAATGCGATCTGATCTGATTTGTCAAAGATCTCGACCTCCTTAGGCGGATTGTAGGGTAACCGGATTTCGAGATCTTTACGGTTGAGAGATAGTTTGAGTACGCTGATTATGCTGTCAGCATAACTTTTAGCGATGCCGCCCTTACCGTCAACTCGGCCATGATCCAATTGGCCAAGTACAAAATCCTGCAGTATCTCACTATCAATCTGCTCAACATCCATATTACCTAAATGAGGCAGTATTTGATTGTGGGCAACATTGTAATAGACGGTGTAGGTGCCGCCTTTTTTATAGATCTCTTGATCTAATAACCAGTCATTTAATAGTTGTTTGTAAAGCATGTATAGCTCCTTTCTGTACATGCCTTTTATTTTATAGGAGGACATTATGGAAGATGAAATTTTAGAAGAGACGCCGGTGTACGAAGAACCGTCGAGGGATATCCTCATCGGTGAGTTACCGATCTTTTTGTGCAACGAATTGATCCAGCAGATCAATGAGCAATTGGTCGTTACCTTTATGTGCGATGAGTCTATGGATGCCATTGTCGAGGCGTTTAGAGGCTGCGAGTCGTTTACGTATTCTGACACAACCTATGAGGGCTATACGATCGTCAAAGCCTTTAATATGACCGTTGGAGGCGATGACAAAGTGATTTATCAGATCACCCTCGATAAGCTCCCGGAAGATCCGTTTACGGATGATCAGGAGTTTGCTCTGAAATACGCCACCGACAATATGCCGGACGAAGACGCCTTAGATCATAAGAGCCTGTTTGCCAACTGGGAAGATCTGAATAATGGCGAGTGGATCCCGGAGGGGGAACGCCTGAACTACAATGACAAGCTCTGGAAATGTGCCAAAGGGCATAACAAGAGTACTGACTACTGGCCTGGTAAAGATCCTACGCTCTTTGAGCAGTTGGATAAAGATGGGCACGAGGGTACGATCGATGATCCGATCCCGGTACCAGAATCCGTAACGACAAGTGGATTTACTTGTATATATGGTAAGTACTACTCCTGGCGAGACAAACTGTACCTCTGTAAACGAGGCGGAGTTGCCAACCCGGAGGAATTGTACGGACAGGAGGTTAAGCTGTATTACTCTCCTGATGCTTTAGTTGGACACTACTTTGTAACTGCATAGGAGGAATAGATATGGAACAAGTAATGGAAGTATTGATGCCGGCCGTATTACAGTTGGCTGGAACTATTGTCATGGTCGTGGCCGGAATCATCGGCTATCAAATCAAAAAGCTATACACACAATACGTAGATACACAGACTAAAAAGGATGTAGTGGCCACCACTGTCCAATATGTGGAACAAATCTGTAAGGATCTGCACGGACAGGAAAAGCTGGACATGGCTATTGATCGTGCATCTGCGCTGCTGGCCGAACAGGGTATCAATGTATCGGCTACGGAGCTGGAAACGCTGATCGAGGCTGCCGTCAATGGCTTTAACGGAGGCTGGTCTAAGAGCGGGGTGACTGATAGCTCCGCCGGAGAGTAATATGACCATCGATGCTTTAGCAGCCGGTATCATAACCCTGGGAAGCTTATGCACGGCCATTGTTGCGGTAGGCAAGCTGATCAATCTGGCAAGCAAGCCAAACAAGGACCAAAACATAAGGCTCACCAAATTGGAGGACAGAATGGCCAAGTGTGAGAGCAAGTTGCTCAACGACAACCAGTCGATGATCGAGCAGCAGGAGATCAACTCGCTCACGCTTAAATCGCTCCATGCCTTACTGAGCCACGCTTTAGACGGCAATAACAACAGCGAGATGGAGAGATGCAAAGAGGAAATCCAAGAAAGAGTATTTAAAGATGGAGGGTCAATCCGATGATTGGCTCTCCTTATTTATATATAGGAGGTGTTAGCTATGCCAAATTATCAGGAATTTAAAAATCAAGTATTAGGCAGAGCCTATGATATCGATGGCTATTACGGAGCTCAATGCTGGGATGGTTACGCAAAGTACGCTCAATATCTAGGCCAACCTATCTGCCATTGTACGTCCAGTGGCTATGTCAAGGACATATGGAATTTAAGAGGATCTAACGGTATCTTGAACTACAACTCAGAGGTCAACATATTACAAGCTGGAGATATCGTAGTATTTAGAGAATGTTCGGCGACTCCTCTAAGCCATATCGCTATTTTTGACAGCGATGCAGGTGGAGGTTACGGTAATTTCTTAGGACAAAATCAGGGCGCTGCAGGAGGCGCTTTTAATATTGTACGTTTGCCTTACTCTGCTACTTTTGATACGGCCTTTAGACCTAACCAATTCGCAGAAAACGCTTTAGATCATTTACAGGCCGAGACAGGAGTTGCTACTTTAACATATGACAATATACAAGCAAGATTAAATGGTCCAACAGGTAGCGTTGTACGTAAGTATATGGCCGGTGACAAAATCACCTACAATTGGAAATATGTAGGAAACGGTCATAGATATATTGTTTGGAAAGAGGGAGATAATTATATCTTCTTGGCGGTATCTAATTCCGAAACACAAGGTGTTGAACCGTGGGCGACTTTTGCCCCTGTAGAACAGGATATCGGGTATGATGATTCTAAACTGATTAAGGAAAATGGTGTTGCTCATTTTACACATGACAATATCATTATTCGTAAAGGAACTCCGGACGGCGAAGATACAGGAAAACGATTCATGGCCGGTCAATCGCAAGAATACACAGAAAAGTGGATCGGAAATGGCCATCGTTATATATCTTGGGTAGAGGACGGAGTAAGATATTTTGCTGCGGTCAGTGGATCTGAAACGCAGGGCGAAGATCCTTGGGCTACATTTACTGCACCGGAGGAAGTAGAAGAAAAGCCAACAGATCCAGTTACACCACCAGAAGAAGAACCGGAAAAGCCAGAATTTCCGGAATCGGTGAAAATGGTCGGCATCGACGTATCAGAACATAATGCCGATGATATCGATTTTACGCTGTATGATTTTGTCATCCTACGAGCCAATTGGTGGACGACCACAGATAAAAAGTTCGATCAGTTTGCAGATAAGCTCGAAGAGCTAGGCATACCTTATGGAGTGTATTGTTATGATTACTGCGGTGATGAGGCGTCGGCCTTGGAGCAGGCAGAATACACTTACAACTTGATCAAAGATCGCAATATCCAAATGGGTGTATGGATGGACATGGAAGACGCCGACGGTTGGAAACAGAAGAATGGCTATCTTACCAAAGAGCACTGCTCGATGGTCTGTAAAGTATTCTGCGACTTTTTTAAGGCCAAAGGATATTTTACAGGAGTTTACTCAACCAAGTATTGGTTTGAGACATACTGTCCTACAAACTATCCTAAGTGGGTAGCTAACTGGGGCACTAACGATGGTACATGCCAGGACGATTTTGCGGATTATGGAGTCATGCATCAGTACACCTCTTATGGTGGCATCGATAAAAACGTAGCCTACCACGATTTGGATTATTACAAATCCGATCCGATCGTTGATGTACCGGATACGCCAGCAGATCCGGAAACGCCGGAAGAAGGTGAGAGTATCGATGGTGGATTGATCAATACGCTAGTATCTTTATTGATCAAGCTTGTCAATAAGCTGCTTAATATTTTTAAATAACTAGTGTTGATCTAGTAAACTATTTTTGTTAGCTGTGTGGGGAGCCTTTGGGCTCCCTGTTTTTTTGTGCTATAATCAAATCATGAAACTAAAACAACTGATAAAGATTCAACACCCGGAAACGCACGTTTGTCTGTATAGTGGTACAGACATAAAAGATAAGAGCGACCTTTTATATGACGGCACAGCCGGTGAGATTGATCTGGAAAAATACGGAGATTATGATATCTTTTACGTCGGCGGTGCGGCAGACCAGCCAATCGGTATGCGGTATTGGATCAATAAAAACGAGAGCGAATAGCTCTCTTTTTTATGCTATAATCCTACTCGAAAGGTAGGATAAAAATGAGAAAGAGATACTATGTGGATCGAATGATCTACACGCCGCACAACAGACCGATCAAAGGTCAAAAGGAATACTGGGAAGCAGGTATCAATCCAACAGTCATACGTACCAATGACCTAGACGAGGCTATGGATCGATACCGTCATGAGGTCAATACCAGTAAAGATAGGTACGTTGAGATCACCTTATTTAAAAAATCCAATGATGAGGATGAGATTATCGAGAGCTTTAGTACGTTAGATCCTAATATCAAAATAAGAATATAGAGCCGTGTTTAACGACTCTTTTTTATTGGTTATAACACCAAATGTTATATGAATTAAGTATGTTCAAACCTTATTTCAAGCTTGAAGAGAAGTATAAGAAGCCAAAGCTTTCTTATACTAAATATGTAGAGGAAGTATTCTGTCGTTCACAGAATTATATTTCATATAAAGAGATTCAGAAGATTCAAAAGAGTTATAAGGATTACTATAATTATTTAGAAAATAATACTTTAAAAGCTGTTGGCGTTGCGGGTGGTGCCATTGCGGTAGCTGTTGCAACGGGGGGATTGGCGTTTGTGTTTGCGCCACAAATAGCGGTTGCGATATTTGGTGGGGCCTTTCCTACATTGCATGGTGCAGCCTTAGTGAATGCTTCTTTAGCTGCTGCTGGAGGAGGATCACTTGCAGCTGGTGGTTTTGGTATGGCAGGAGGAGCTGTATTGATTGCTGGTGGAGGCGCTGTATTAGGATTAGGAACTTCTGGAACAGCGTTATCTTTGATGATGGCACCTAAATTTGTACAGAATGATTATGCTAAATTACTAGCTAAGTGTGACTGTGTATTATTAAAACGATTGGATATGAAAGATGAAGTAGTGGCTTTACAACAAAAATTAGAGAGTGATTTAGCTAAGTATAAACTTCGTTTAAAAGTATTGGAAGGTTTAGAAAATCCGAATGAGGAGTGTAAGCAAAATATTAAGGCTTTAAAGAAGAGTATTGCTTACACAGAGAGAGCAAATAAGCAATTGATTAAGTTGATATAATAAGAGTAAAGAATTATGGGTGGAAATATCTGAAAAAGAGCAGTGAACGGAATAAATCTAATAATGTTTTTTCCGTTCGGCTTATATTCCAACATCTGATCAATTTGGTGCTCAATTACTAATCTTAGCTATGGCCATCATTTGTACAGGAGTAGGTGCTGCCATGTCATTAAGTATGCAGTTTGTCCCAAATCCGGGTGATGGAATTGTGCAAACATTGGCAGGAAAGTTTAATAAAAGTGTTGGTCTAACAAAAAATATGCTTGATTGTTTATGTTTATGCGTTACTTTATGTATCGGTCTGACATTTGCACATACAATATTAGGAATAGGAATTGGCACTGTAATTGCAGTGTTAGGAGTAGGTAGGGTAATAGCCTTATTCCATCATGTATTTGAATCGCAAATCATTGAATTGGTTCAAGAAGAAAAGGAGTTATAACAAAATAAGGTTTTCGTTATAACTCCTATTTTTTGTATATTAAGATTTTGGTTTCGGAACAGGGGAATGTGGTATGTGAAAAACAATGTGAAATTAATGGAGTTACAGAGTGAATTGAATAACTTAACATCAATTGATTTGAGTAATAATTCACCATCTATGAAACTATATATGGCAAATAATATATATCCAATAACGGTTGGTAAAGGAAAAAGATTTGATTTATCAAAGCTTCCGGCTGGTTTTGATGTGAGTAAAACTTCGAATTGGCACAATGCGACTGTGAATTCGGGTGTGTTGATTGTTGAGAATGGGAAAGATTTTGTTACGTATGATTATGATTGTGGAAATGGTCATAAAGTGGAGTTTAGATTTAGAGTATATTCTAGCATTAAACAGGTATCTGTGCCTTGGGCTAAATATAAATATTTATATATGAATTTCTATACTTATAACGGGAAAGAACAAGTAGGTGTAGATGCTGGTGAAGGCTATACACTTAGTGGTGACATAAAAGCAACACAAGGAGATACCGGTCATGCTCAGGCAGATATGGTCACAGATTTGTATAGTCATATTTTAGATGAAGATCGTAAAATAAATGCTCAAAAGTTTGATGAGTCATTCTATCAGAACAACGATAAAGATAATGCAAAACGAAAAAAAGATAGTATTGATGTGGATAAGCTGGTTGCTTCTTTAAAAGACAATCCAGATCTACTAGATAAACTATTAGATGCATTAAAATAAGATGTCCCAATTAAGGGACCTTTTTTAATGAAAGTGTCTTCTAGCTAATAGCCAGCTAATATTGACTACAAAAAATGAACGAAATCAGGTGAAAAAATCCGTATAATTTGTTGAGTGGTCAAAATTAGAATATACAAAAAAGTCGATAAATAAAGCATAAAGCGAAATTTTATGTAAACTTTAAGATTAAGTAAAAAAGTGATGAGTGGCCTCCTAAGAGTTTGGGATGAGTGGCCAAATTAGTGTTAAAATTGAATAGGAATTTGTCTCTGTAGCTCAGCTGGATAGAGCGTTCGCCTCCTAATAACGAAGAAAAGGTTAAAAGAAAGAAGAACAATATTGATGTTGATAAATTGGTGGATTCAATCAAAGAGAATCCAGATCTAATGGAAAAATTGCTAGAAGCATTGAAATAAAGTAGTTGTTATTTAATGAATGACTGTCTTTTTGAAGAAATTAATTATCAAAATCAGTTAAATATAAAAAGATTGGGGAACTATATGAATAATGAAATCATAAAATTTGTAAATGGCGATTTACAACTAGATGTTACAGTATCACCAGATAATGAAACTGTTTGGCTAAATCGTAATCAACTTGCACAATTATTTGATAGAGATGTTAAAACGATTGGTAAACATATCAATAATGCATTAAAAGAAGAATTGTCGAATGAAGCGGTTGTCGCAAAATTTGTGACAACCACTCAACATGGAGCCATCAAAGGTAAAACACAGACTCACATGGTTGAATACTATAATCTCGATATGATTATTTCCGTAGGATATCGTGTGAAATCGTGAAAATGGTATTATCTTTCGTAAATGGGCAACTTCCATATTAAAAGACTACATGATAAAGGGATATACAGTTAATGAAAAGCGACTTGAAGTTCTAAATAAAACAATCGCAATTCAAACTAAAATGTTAGCATCTGCTTTGGATATTGAAGAAAAAGAAGTATTAAATGTTATTGAGGCTTATTCGAATGCATTATCACTGCTTGATGATTATGATCATGGGTGTATTTCAAAACCCAAAGGTAAACATTCGATTTATCGTCTAACTTATGAAGAATGCAAAACGCTTATTGATTCTATGAAATATAGTGGATTTTCTGATGTATTTGGCGTTGAAAAAGAAGCAGGTAAATTAAATGGAATCATTGCAGCCGTATATCAGAATGTATTTGGGCAAGAAATGTATCCAAGCATTGAAGAAAAAGCTGCCAACCTACTCTATTTCTTAATTAAAGATCACCCTTTTGTAGATGGATGTAAACGTATTGGAGCTTCCATTTTCCTCGAATTCTTAAATAAGAATCAGCATTTAATCATTAATGGAAGTCAAATTATTTCTAACAGTGCATTAGTTGCCATTACATTAATGATAGCTGAATCAAGACCAGAGGAAAAAGAAACAATGGTCAAACTTGTTATGAATTTCTTGAAAAGTTAATTTAAGGAAGGTTTTATATAGCCTTCTTTTTTCTTATATTTATTGAAAATAACCAAATTAATGCTTTCAGGTGAAAAAAACATTAGATAGCTAATAAGTTGTTCATATACTGTTAATAAAAGTTGATATTATCCAGTATGTATCAGTAATTTTCAAGGTGCTCCAGCTAATAGCCGGCTAATAAAGACTAGAAAAACTACATGATATTGTACGAAAAATTCAATATTATTAGTCAAACGACCAAAATTAGAAAATCGAAAAAAAGCCGATAAATACGGCACAATTTGATATTAAATAAGATAAAACGCTATTAGAAGAGATGATATGGGTCAAGCTCCTAAGCGATAGATCGGGTGTTCGAACCACCTCGAGGACGCCAAATAAATTATACGTAAAGGCTTTCTAGCGTTTTATGACTATATGAAATTAGCGATGAAATCATTCGATTTTATCGTTTTTTTACATTAAAAATAAGATGAATTGTATGGCTCTAAGTACGTGGAATACTCAAAATAGTGCGTTATTAGTATTACTTTGATGATTGCTGAATCTAGAGCAGAAGAAAAAGAAACCATGATCAAACTTGTTATGAATTTTTTGAAACATGAATCGTAAGGAAGGCTTTTGCCCTTCTTTTTTTATGTTTGTATTGATTCATTTAGTATTCGTTTACTATTGGTATGAAGACTATGTAAGATTGTGATATTGTTTGACTAATTAAAGTGGATAAGGAGATAAGCATTATAAATAGGAATCGAATTGTATTGATAACAGGTGGAAATAAAGGTTTAGGCTATGAGAGTGCCAGAAGACTTCTTGAAATGGGATATAAAGTATATATTGGTTCACGTAATGAAGAACGAGGAAAAAATGCTGCCGAAAAATTGGGCGCAGAATTACTTTTGATGGGTGTAACCATTGAGGATTCGGTAAAAGCAGCTGCACAAGCAATGATGGATAAGGAAGGTCGAATAGATATTCTAATTAATAATGCGGGAATCTCAGGTGTTTATAAAAAGGTGGAAGATATTACGGAAGCTGATATGGAAAAAGTATTTGATACCAATGTATTTGGCGTAGTTCGTGTAACAAATGCATTTCTTCCTTTATTAAGAAAATCGGATAATCCGGTTATTGTGAATGTTTCAAGTGGACTGGGTTCATTTGGAATGGTAACAGATGATACAACGAATGAGTCAAAAATTAACTCGTTAACGTATTGCTCATCAAAGGCAGCAGTATCTATGTTGACCCTACAGTATGCGAAAGGACTACCGGATATCAAGGTAAACTGTGCAGATCCAGGTGCAACCGCAACGGATTTAAATGGTGGTAAAGGAAAGCAGACAGTACATGAAGGAACAGATGCTATTATAAAACTTGCAACTATCGATAAAGATGGACCTACAGGTACTTTTGTGAATCGCTTTGGAGATATGCCATGGTAAGCAATAAATAAACGAATTTCTGAATTATCTTTGGATATCATCAAATCTAAACGCCATTTTGTGTCTTTTGATGGTAGTATTAAGTTAATGAAAAAAAGAATGGAGTATAAATAATGAAAACAGAAACAAAATGTCTACATGCAGGGTATGAACCTAAAAACGGGGAACCACGAGAAGTACCAATTTATCAAAGCACAACTTTTAAATATGATACAAGTCTTGAAATGGGGAAGTTGTTTGATTTAGAGGCGAGTGGATACTTCTATTCACGTCTGCAAAATCCAACGAATGATATTGTTGCCAGCAAAATTGCTGCCTTAGAAGGTGGTGTAGCTGGAATGTTGACATCAAGTGGACAGGCAGCAAATTTCTTTGCGGTCTTTAATATTTGTGAAGCAGGGGATCATTTAATTGCATCTAGTGCAATTTATGGAGGAACCTATAATTTATTTGGGGTAACGATGAAAAAGATGGGTATCGATTGTACCTTTGTTGACCCAGAAATTAGTGAAGAGGATTTACAGAAAGAATTTAAACCAAATACAAAATGCGTATTTGGCGAAACAATCACAAATCCAACTGTACGAGTTTTTGATATTGAAAAGTTTGCGAAAGTAGCGCATAAAAATGGTGTTCCTTTAATTATTGACAATACTTTTGCGACACCTATCAATTGCCAACCTATTCAATGGGGTGCAGATATTGTAACGCATTCAACAACAAAATATATGGATGGCCATGCATCAAGCGTGGGTGGTGCTATTGTTGATAGTGGAAACTTTGACTGGTTGAAATATGCAGATAAATTCCCAGGACTTACAACACCAGATGAATCCTATCATGGCATTGTATATGCAGAAAAATTCGGTAAGCTTGCCTATATTACTAAGGCAACGAGTCAATTGATGCGTGATTTAGGTTCTATTCAATCACCACAAAATGCTTATTATTTAAATCTTGGCTTGGAATCATTAGCTGTACGTATGCGAACACATTGTGCTAATGCTCTAGCTGTCGCAAAGTACTTAGAAGCCAGCCCAGATGTAAACTGGGTAAAATATGCGGATTTGGAATCAGATCCACATCATGATTTAGCACAAAAATATTGTCCAAAAGGAACTTGTGGTGTTCTTTCTTTTGGCTTAAATGCGACTAGAGAACAAACTGAAAAATTCATGGATAGCTTGAAGTTGGCTTCTATTGTAACGCATGTTGCCGATGCAAAGACATGTCTTTTACATCCAGCCAGCCATACCCATCGTCAGATGAGTGAAGAACAATTAAGAGAAGCAGGTGTTGCACCAGATTTGATTCGTTTCTCTGTAGGTTTAGAAGATGCCCAAGATATCATTGATGATATCCAACAAGCTTTAGATGCGATGAAAGCAAATGCCTAAGTTCAATGATTATAAAAATTGCCAGAAGGATAAACCTTCTGGCTTTTTAAATGGAGTAGATTGGATTGTTTGTTTTTTTTGTTTTATAGCGTTTGTTTAACTTCTTCGACTTGTTCTTTTGTTGCAAGTCCGACATGGAAAGCGCTGGCACTACCGCAGCATAAACCATTGATAAAGGCTTTGTGGTAGTCGTTTGTTTCTAGATATCCGGCTAAGAATCCAGCTACCATGGAATCACCAGCACCTACAGAGTTTACAACGGTTCCTTTTGGTGCACCACTTTGAAGTACTTCATGATTGTCTGCAATAAATACTGCACCTTCACCAGCCATGGAAATTAGAACGTTTTGTGCACCCATTTCTTGGAGCTTTTTAGCATAAGGGATAACTTCTTCTTTCGTATTTAATTCAACGCCGAAGATTTCGCCTAATTCATGATTATTTGGTTTGATTAAGAATGGTTTATATTTCAAAACTTTCATTAATAAATTATTGGTTGCGTCCACAACAACTTTGATCTTTTTTTCTTGGACTTTTTCCATGATTTGTTCATACATGTCATCTGGTAATGTGCTAGGAATACTTCCCGAAATAACTAATACATCTTCTTGGGTAAGTTGTTCTAATTGATGGAATAAAGCTTGAATATCTTCTTCTTGAATATCTGGTCCCATTCCATTGATTTCGGTTTCTTCATTGGATTTCATTTTTACATTAATACGAGATAATCCATTTTTAACATGGATGAAATCGGTTTTAGCACCAAAACTTTCGAGTTTGTGTTCGATTTCTTTTCCTGTGAAACCGGCCATAAAACCGAGTGCTGTACTTTCGTGTCCTAAGTTAGAAAGTACAATTGAAACATTAATGCCTTTTCCACCAGGTAAGATTTCTTCGAATTTTGTCTTGTTGATGATACCAGGTTTAAAATTGTCGACTTGAATAATATAGTCTAGCGAGGGATTAAAAGTGATTGTGTAGATCATATGTTTCTCCTTTTCTTATTTCTATTTATACAATACGCTGTTTTTTGTTGTTTCGCAAGTAGAAAACTTTTGAAATAACAGTTGACATTCCGAAAATATCCGGTATTATGTTGTTGCAAGCTTTTGAAACAACAAAAATAAGTGAAAGGAGACTTTTAAAATGAAAGCAAAGGCAGTGCGCTTACATGGCGCAAACGATTTACGTTTGGATGAATTTGAATTACCAGAAATTAAGGATGATGAGATTCTAGTAAAGGTAGTCTCAGACAGTGTATGTATGTCTACATACAAATGTGCCATCTTAGGAGTGAACCACAAACGTGTTCATGAAGATGTTGCAGATCACCCAGCTATTATGGGACATGAAATGGCTGGTGACATTGTAAAAGTTGGAAAGAAACACCAAGACAAATTTAAACCAGGTATGAAATTTACTTTACAACCTGCATTAAACTATAAAGGAACAATGTGGTCACCTGGATATTCTTATGAATTCTTCGGTGGAGATTCAACTTACTGTATTATTCCAGCTGAAGTTATGGAATTAGGATGCTTGTTGGAATATAAAGGTAAAGCTTATTATGAAGCAAGTTTAGCTGAACCTATGTCATGCTCAATTGGAGCATTTAATGCTGCATACCATACAAAGATGGGTGTTTACCATCATGAAATGGGAATTAAGAAAGATGGAAAATTAGCTATTTTAGCTGGTGCTGGACCTATGGGATTAGGAGCATTAACTTATGCTTTACATCGTGATGTTCGTCCTAAAATGGTTGTTGTTGCCGATGTAAACCAAGAACGTTTGGATCGTGCTGAACATTTATTCCCAGTAGACGAAGCTGCTGCAGATGGTATTGAACTTCATTTTGTGAATACTGGTAAAATGGAAGATCCAGCTGCTGGATTAAGAGAAATGACAGGTGGAACAGGATTTGATGATGTATTCTGCTACGCACCAGTTGAAGCAGTTGTTGAATTATCTAGTGCTGTTTTAGGTCGTGATGGTTGCTTGAACTTCTTCGCAGGTCCAACTGACAAACAATTTAGTGCTCGTATGAATTTCTATGATGTTCACTATAACTCAACACACGTTATGGGAACTACTGGTGGAAATACTGCTGATATGATTGAATCTTTACAATTAACTGCTGAAAATCGTATCAACCCTGCTGTTATGGTTACACACATTGGTGGTTTGAATGTTGCTGCTGATACAACTTTGAACTTGCCTAAGATTCCTGGTGGTAAGAAATTAATCTATACACACTTGGAAATGCCATTGGTTGCATTAACAGATTTAAGAAAAATGGGTGAAACGGATGAACGTTACACAGCTTTAGCAGATATTGTTGATGCTCATAAAGGTTTATGGTGCCCTGAAGCAGAAGCGTATTTGTTGACGCACTTTGAACAAAAATAATTTATCTAAAAGCGAAAATCTTGTGTATACTAAAAGCAGTATACACAGGAGTTCGCGTATGGAAGTAATGGATCAGAGAAGAAATGAAATTGTTGAATTTGTGAACGCAAATCAAACCGTAACATTTGCCCAGCTAAAAGAAAAATTTTCATCTGTTTCAGATATGACATTGCGTACGGATTTAAAGTATTTGGATCAAGCAAAGAAAATTGTACGAATACATGGAGGAGCAAAATCCTTAGAGGAAGTAGCAGGTAACGATGATGTGCTAAAACTTCGTTATGGGCGAAATATTGAAGAGAAAAAGGAAATTGCGCAAAAAGCCTTAGCCTTCGTAGAGCCATCGAAAACAATTTTTATTGATTCAGGTAGTACCACAACGATGTTGGCGCATATTTTAAAAGATCAAAATAATATTTTTTATACAAGTGGATTGACTTGTGCGATGGAAATGGGAAAACTGACAAAAGCTAAAATTGCGGTGACGGGTGGAACGATGAATACCCGTAGTTTTAGTGTCAATGGCATGGATGGTATTCGCTGCCTGGAGAAAGTGAATTTCGACATTGCTTTTATTGGGGTTACACGCTATGCATCCAATACAGGTTTTACTTGCGAATCATTGGAAGACTGTGAGCTAAAACGTAAAGCCATTGAACAAGCAAAAAAAGTTATTGTGTTGATGGATTCAAGTAAAGTTGAAAAGAAGGGTACTTATACAATTTGTCACTTAGAACAAGTGGATACGCTAATTAGTGATTCATTACTTTCAGATAGTTTTAAAAAAGAATGTAAAAAATATGGACTATCTGTATATTGATTAAAAAAATATAATATGAAAGTCCTCAGAAAGGACAATTATGAAAACAGCGATTCAAAAACTAGGAAAAAGCTTATCTGCCATGGTAATGCCAAATATTGGGGCATTCATTGCATGGGGATTTATTACTGCTTTGTTTATTGCGGATGGATGGTTGCCTAATGAACAATTGGCTTCTATTCAACCATATATGTTGACTTATTTGCTTCCTGTATTGATTGCAGCTACCGGTGGTAGAATGGTTGGCGGTGATCGTGGATTAGTTATGGGAGCTATTGCGGTTATTGGATGTATTGCTGGTGTTGGTGGAACCGATGGTCAACCAATGTTGATGGCCGCTATGGTTATGGGACCTTTCTCTGGTTGGGTTATTAAGAAATTTGACCAAATGATGGATGGTCACATGCCAGCTGGTTTTGAGATGTTAATTAATAACTTCTCAGTCGGTATTTTAGGTATGATCGTAGCTATTTTTGGTTACTATCTAATTGGTCCATTTATGACCGGTGTACTTGCCGTATTGACAGCTGGTGTAGATGTATTGGTTAACAAAGGATTGATTCCACTTGTTGCCATCTTTATTGAACCTGCGAAAGTATTGTTCTTAAATAATGCAATCAACCATGGTATCTTTACACCAATTGGGGCAGAACAAGCTGCTGAAACAGGAAAATCCATTATGTATATGCTAGAAGCTAACCCAGGTCCTGGTTTAGGTGTATTGTTAGCTTATTGGTTATTCTCTAAAGATAAAGCAACGAAAGATTCTGCACCTGGAGCTATTATCATTCACTTCTTAGGTGGAATTCATGAAATCTATTTCCCATATATTTTAATGAATCCAGTAGTTATCATTGCTCCAATTGTAGGAAATATGTGTGCGATTGCTTTCTATTCAATCTTCCATATTGGATTGAAAGGTCCATCAAGCCCAGGATCAATTATTGCTTTCTTATCTATGGCTGAAAAAGGATCTGTTTTAATGATAGCTTTAGGCGTTATGATTGCAGCTGGTGTTTCATTCTTGATTGCCAGTCCAATTGTAAAACTTGCTGGTGCCAAAGACCTTGATGAAGCAAGTCAAAAAATGCAATCAATGAAGGCTGAAAGTAAAGGCCGTAGTGAAGCTTTATCCGATGTATCTTTAGTTCGTAAAATTGTATTTGCATGTGATGCAGGTATGGGTTCTAGTGCTATGGGTGCAACGAAATTTAGAAATCGTTTAAAAGGTGTACGTCCAGATTTAACAGTTGTTAATACATCTGTGGATAATATCCCAGTAGATTGTGATGTAGCCGTTGTTCAAGAAACCCTTGCAGAACGTGCTAAAAAATCTGCTCCATTCGCAAAAATCGTAACAATTTCAAACTTCTTGGCAGATCCTGCATTGGATGATTTATTCTTCCAATTAACAACTGGTGATTCTATTGTGAAAGAATCCGTTGCTAATGAAACGAAAGAAGAAAAAGCAGATGCACCAAAAGTGCAACAAGATGTCATTCAGTTAGATGGAATTAAATTGAATTTACCTTCTGTTTCAAAAGAAGAAGCTATTACAGCAGCTGGTAAATTATTACGTGAATTAGGTTATGTTGATGGTGCTTATATTCCAGCTATGTTGGAACGTGAAGAACTTGTAACAACATACATTGGTATGGGATTGGCTATTCCTCATGGTACAACACATGGTGATGATGTAATTCATAAAACTGGTATTGTTTTATTACAATATCCAGATGGTGTTCAATTCGGTGATGAAAAAGCACAACTTGTCATTGGTATTGCCGGTAAAGGTGGCGAGCATATGGAAGTACTTTCTAAGATTTGCATGGCCCTTGAAGAAGAAGCCGTATTGAATAAGATGAAAACAACAGATGATAAGGAATGGATTTTAAAACAATTATCATAAGTGTAAATTGGAGAACAACTCATAAGAGTTGTTCTCATTTTTTTGTGTTTACGGGCAAGAAAGAATTTCAATTTCTACGATAGCAGGTAAAGAAACTTTAGTTTTGACAATTTGTATCATCTTTGCATCTATATTGAATTTTGTGACAATCCCTTCTAATTGAATATAGGCTTGATCTTTACGATAGACGATACGAAGCATTTGACCAATGGTGATTTGTTGCAACTTCCAATTCAATTCATTGCATTCATCTTCGGATAAAATGCGTTCTGGTACGTGGACTTCTTCTTGTTCTTTTAATAGTTCCCGAAAGCCTTTCAAGGCATCAAATGCTTGAAAAATCTGTGGTCGTTTAGGCATTGTGTCCTCCAATTAATGTGTTGCGCACTTTAGCCATGGATTTGTCACACACATTCATGCCTTTTAGAATGGCGTTTTTCCCATACTTGTTTTTGATTTGCACCAAAGTATTTTGTATGCGTTTTTCTTTTTCTACCCTTTGAAAGCTTGTGAATAAGTCATACATTTCTTTTTCTTGTGGCTGAATATGTGAAAAGCTAATGGCAATTTGGCGAATGGGAACGTTTTTTCTTACGCTGCGTTGATATAATAGGGAAAACTCCTTTAGTAAAATGGAATAGAGATTGGTTGTATTGGTAATCTTTGTGCTGGCTCTAGTCGGTTTGGCACAATCTTTTGAATAGCCTACAAACAATGCAATTTGATTTGTGACTACTTTTTTTTCGGTTAGCACAAGTACATTGGTTTCAACCATTTCTTCCATAATCAAAAAGGCGTCTTCATATGTATAATCTTCAAATAAAATTTGTGAGTTAGAAATTGAATTCTGTTTTGGCTGGTAAGCTTTGATATCAGGAATCGTCGTTTCTTCTTTTCCCCAAGCATGGGCAATCAAGGTTGCCGCATTGACACCAAATTCTTTATAGAGAAGCCCTTCGGGATAATGAGCTACATCATATAAATCATAGAGACCAAGCCTAGCCAGATGTTTTGTGGTACCAGGACCAATCATCCATATATCTGTTAAGGGCTTATGGTGCCAAAGGGTTTGACGAAAGATATCTTCATCTAAGTAGCCCATAAAGTCTGAGGCGTGTTTGGCACAGATATCTAATGCGACTTTAGCTAGAAACAGATTTGTCCCAATTCCTGCTGTTGCGGTGATTCCGGTTTCTTCAACGATTTGATCAATCATCATTTTGGCAATTTCTTTTGGCGATTTTTGATAAAGCTTTAAATAGGAAGTAATATCCAAAAAAGATTCATCAATGGAGTAGACATAGATGTCTTCACTGCTTATAAACTTTAATAAGATGCCATAAATCTTTGCGGCATATTGCATGTATAAGGCCATACGGGGCGGGGCAATGATATAGTCGATGGATGAATCAATTTCATAAATTCTTCCGCGACTTGGAACGCCTAATTTCTTAATAGCAGGGGTGGCGGCTAAAGTGATTGCACCATGCCGGGTAGGGTCGGCAACGACTAAATTAATTGAAAAAGGATCTAAACCTCTTTCGACACATTCTACTGATGCATAAAAGGATTTTAGATCGATACATAAGTAAATTCTTTCCATAAAACATATCTCCTGGCTCTATGGTAAGAGGAATGATTTTCGAAAACAAGATAGATTTGGGAATTTATAAAGGAAATACAGAAGAAAATATGTCAAAACAACCGATGTTTGATATCATATAAATGGTGATAAGAATGCTGTTGAAAGAGTTGTTGATTCAATATGAAGTAAAAAATGATAAAAGCCATGTGGAAGTAGCAAAAGAAGTTGGGGTTTCTTTATCAACCTATTACCGCTGGTTGAATGGCGAAAGTCTGCATTTAAAAAAACGCACGATTGATCGTTTATCGGAAGTTTTGCACTATGATATCAATCAAGTGGTAGAAGAAAGTGCACGGCTAAAACCTATTCTGGGCCAAGTAAAAGCGGGTTATGATTTATATGCCCAAGAAGATATTGAAGGTTATATTGAACTCGGACTTGCGGATGGTCAAAAAGGAGATTACTTTTTGCGCGTAACAGGTGATTCCATGGAAGGTAGTCATATTTATGATGGGGATTTAGTCTATGTGCAACAATGTGATTGCGTGGAATCTGGACAAATTGCGATTGTGTTGGTAGGCCAGGAAGCAACTATCAAAAAAGTTTACTATAAACAAGATTTAATGATCTTAGAAGCAAGTAATGCAAAATATAATTCTAAGTTTTTTACGCAACAGGAAGTAGAGGAATTACCGGTGCGTATTATCGGTTTAGTTCGCTATGTGCGAAGGGATTTTCTCTAATAGACGAAAAGCGAAAATTTTGATAAAATTAGGGAATGTTAGGGAGGTCTTTTATGAGTAATGAAGGCGAAAGCAAGAACTTTATTGAACGAATTATAGATGAAGACTTAGCAGAAGGAAAATATACCAAAATCGTGACACGTTTTCCTCCAGAACCAAACGGATATTTACATGTTGGACATGCGAAATCTATCTTATTAAACTATGGTTTGGCGCAAGAATATCATGGTGATTTTCATTTGCGTTTTGATGATACAAATCCAATGAAAGAGAATACGGAATTTGTGGAATCCATTGTCAAAGACGTAGAATGGCTAGGTGCTAAATATGTTGGAGGTGTGCGTTTCGCATCCAATTATTTTGATCAAATGTATGAAGCAGCCGTCAAATTGATTAAAAAAGGCAAAGCTTATGTAGATGATTTAAGTGCGGATGAAATTCATGCATATCGTGGAACTTTGACAGAACCTGGTAAGGAATCACCTTATCGCAATCGTTCGGTTGAAGAAAACTTAGATTTGTTTGAACGTATGAAGAATGGAGAATTTGCGGATGGTTCGCGTACTTTGCGAGCTAAGATTGATATGGCAAGTCCAAATATCAATATGCGTGATCCTATTATTTATCGTGTAGCCCGTATGACGCATCATAATACCGGAGATAAGTGGTGCATTTATCCAATGTATGACTTTGCACATCCAATTGAAGATGCGATTGAAGGGGTAACGCATTCCATTTGTACTTTGGAATTTGAAGATCATCGTCCTTTATACAACTGGGTTGTAGAAGAATTAGAGTATCCTCATCCACCAAAACAAATTGAGTTTGCCAAAATGTACTTAACGAATGTAATTACGGGAAAACGTTATATTAAGCGTTTGGTTGAACAAAGAATTGTCGATGGTTGGGACGACCCACGTTTAGTAACAATTGCGGCCTTACGTCGACGTGGATTTACTCCAGAATCTTTGAAAAAATTCATGGAATTAGCTGGTGTCAGCAAGAGTAATTCTTCTGTAGATTATGCCATGTTAGAATATTGTATTCGTGACGATTTAAAACCAAAGGCACCACGCTTGATGGCTGTGCTTGATCCAATTAAATTGGTGATTGATAACTATCTAGAAGGACAAATCGAATATTTGGATGCACCATTAAATGTGGAAAATCCAGAACTTGGCGAAAAGAAAGTTCCATTTGGAAAAGAAGTATGGATTGAAAGAGATGACTTCATGGAAGAACCACCAAGAAAATACAAACGTTTCTATGTGGGAAATGAAGTTCGCTTGATGAATGCTTATTTTGTGAAATGTACAAGTTTCGAAAAAGATGAAAATGGAAATGTGACAGTAATCCACGGAACCTATGATCCAGAAACAAAATCGGGAAGTGGCTTTACAGGTCGTAAAGTAAAAGGAACGATTCACTGGGTATCTTGTGAAAAAGCGGTTCCTGTTACCGTTCGTCTATATGAAAACTTAGTTGATGAAGAAAAAGGTGTTTATAACGAAGATGGTTCGGTAAACATTAATCCAAATTCATTGGAAGTATTGGATACATGTTATGTAGAAGAAGCTATCAAAGACTATAAGCCAGGAGATGCTTTCCAATTTGTACGTAAAGGATTCTTCAACATTGATAGTAAAGATTCAACGGAAGACCACTTTGTATTCAACCGCATTGTTTCGATGAAAAGTTCATTTAAGTTGCCTAAATAGGCAACTTTTTTTGTATGAAAAAAAGATGGGAAGAATTCCCATCTTAAGCTGTAGCTAAATCTTTTTCTAAACGGTCAATACCTACTTGGATACGGCGTAAACTTTCTTCTTTGCCTAGTAAGTAAGCAATTTCAATAGCGCCACCTGGAGTTGCACGTTTACCAGAAAGTGCAGTACGAATTGGCCAGAAGATAACACTGTTTTTTACTTCCAGTTGTGCTGGTAAAGCCATCATCGTATCTTCTAATGTTTTTTCATTCCAGTCATCTAATTGAGCAAGTGCTTCATAAGCAGCTTTTAAAGAAACAACTGATTTTTCTTTGGTTGATTTTTGGCGTTTATGACGATACATCTCTAAGTCATAGTCGGCAGGTAATTCGTCTAAGAAATCAATTTTTTCACTGATTTCTTCTTGGTCGAATCGATCAATCCGACTTTGAATTAAATTGGCAATATAATGTAAATCAAAATCCTTTGTGAGAGCTTTATGTATATAAGGTAAGACCTTTTCATAGAAAGCCTCTGGATCCATAGCTTTGATGTATTCACTGTTCATCCAAGTTAATTTGTCAATGTCAAAAATCGCTGGACGTTTTGAAATACGATGGACATCAAACGCTTTTACAAGTTCTTGTAAAGAGAAAATCTCTTGATCGTTATCCGGAGACCATCCTAATAGAGCAATATAGTTGATAATTGCTTCTGGTAAATAACCTTTGGCAACTAAGTCTTGGAAACTTGCATCACCATTTCGTTTGGATAGTTTATGGTGCTCATCTTTCATAACTGGTGGTACGTGTACATACGTAGGACGTTGCCATCCATAGGCATCATACAACAAGTTGTATTTTGGTGTACTGGATAAGTACTCGTTTCCTCTTACAACATGACTGATTTCCATTTGGTGGTCATCAATGACATTCGCAAAATTATAGGTAGGGAAACCATCGGATTTAATTAAGATTTGTTCATCTAATAAATCTCCATCTACTTCAATGTGGCCATATACTTGATCATCGTATTCTTGTTTTCCGACATGATCGATTGTTTGACGAATGACATAAGGTGTATTCGCATCCAATTTAGCTTGGATTTCTTCTTTGCTTAAATCTTTACAAGGATCTTTAAATACAAAAGAATCTCCTTGTTCTTGACGTTGTTGTTCCAAAGTTTCTTCGGTACAGAAACAATAGTGGGCTTTTCCTAACTCGATCAATTGATCGGCATAGCCACGATACATTGGTAAACGTTCACTTTGGATATAGGGTCCAAAATCACCACCAATATCGGGCCCTTCATCCCAATTCATTCCCACGCTTTTTAGCGTATCGTAAATAATATCTGTAGCACCTTCTACTTCACGAGCTTGATCTGTATCTTCAATTCGCAATAAAAAATCGCCATTGTCATGTTTGGCAATTAGATATTCGAATAAGGCAGTTCGTAAATTTCCAATATGCATATAACCAGTTGGACTTGGTGCAAAACGGGTTCTAGTTCTATTCATAATTACCATCCTCTCGGCTATTATTCTACCTTAAGCATGCAAATCTTTCAATGATTCTCCGTATGGGAAAACGTAGGGAAAGGAATCGAAAAAACCTATTTTACATAATGCCTGTTATCTCTTTATGATAGGGAAAATGAATAAGGAGGATATAGTATGTCATTTTTAACAAAATTAGGATTATTTGCCGGAGGTGCTTTATTTGGCACTGGAGGTGTAGCTATTCTTTCAAGTAAAGATGCTAAAAAAGTATATACAGAATGTACAGCAGCAGTGTTGCGCGGGAAGGATTGCGTTGTAAAGCAAGCTAATGTACTCAAAGAAAACTGTGAAGATATTGTTGCGGATGCATCAGATATCAACGAAGCTCGTTATGCGAAAGCAGCGGAAATGGAATTAGCACAAGCAAAGGCATTGGTAGAAGCAAATCAGGAAGACTAAGGAGATGGATGTGTTATGAACTATGTTGTTCTACATCAATCCAAATACCGTTTACGTTTACACTTGCCCCATGTCCGCATGGATGATCGGCAAGCTGATTTAGTTGAGTATTATTTAAAAAGTCAGCCTTTTATCAAGTCAGCCAGTGTGAATGAACAAACTTGTAATGCGACATTGTGTTTTTCCAAAGCCTTTACCCAATGGGAACAGTTAGAAGAAATTTTTTCTAACTTTGATTATATGGATGAATCCATTCAGGCTTTGGTTCCAGAACACACTTCGCGAGTTATGAACCGAAACTACCAAAATCGTTTAATGAATTTGGTTGTAGGAAAAGCTTTTCGAACGGTGTTCTTTCCCACTCCATTACGGATTGCGTGGACTATTGGTTCCAGCTTGAAATATATAAAAGCCGGTTTGACTTGTTTATGCCATGGCCAAATTAAAGTGCCAGTTTTAGATGCGGTTGCGATTACTTCTTCTATGTTGGTTCGTGATTTTTCAACCGCAGCTTCGGTTATGTTCCTATTAGATATAGGAGATACACTGGAAGAGTGGACACATCGTAAATCGGTAGCAGATCTAGCGCAAACACTTACTTTACAAGTAGATAAAGTTTGGGTTAAAAATGGTCAACAAGAAGAATTGGTCGATGTTTCTTCGGTACAAGTCGGGGAACATATTGTTGTGCGAACTTCAAATATTATTCCTTTAGATGGAAAGATTGTTGAAGGAGTGGTTACTGTCAACCAAGCCAGTATGACTGGAGAGTCAGTGCCAGTCAGTAAAGAAGTTGGTGGATATGTATATGCTGGTACGGTCATTGAACAAGGTGAATGTGTGATTGAAGTCACAAAAGCGAGTGGTACCGGGAAATTTGATCAAATCGTTAAGATGATTGAAGACAGTGAAAAGCTTAAATCACAAACGGAAGATCGGGCTTTCCATTTAGCGGATCGTTTGGTTCCTTACTCTTTAGTTGGTTCCGCTTTGACATGGCTTATAACGCGAAATGTTTCGCGCGCTCTGGCTTTCTTAATGGTTGACTTCTCTTGTGCTTTGAAACTATCTATGCCATTATCGGTTCTATCTGCTATTCGTGAAGCAGGTGAATACCAGATTTCGGTTAAAGGTGGAAAGTTTTTAGAAGCAGTCAGTGAAGCAGATACCATCGTCTTTGATAAAACCGGTACTTTAACGCATGCAACGCCAAAAGTTGTTGATATTGTAACGTTTGATGCCTTAGATGAAATGGAAGCTTTACGTATTGCTGCTTGTCTGGAAGAACATTATCCCCATTCGATTGCGAATGCGGTTGTAGAAGAAGCGAAACAACGAGGTATTTCTCATGATGAGATGCACTCTAAAGTAGAATACGTTATCGCCCATGGTATTTCGAGCAAGATTCAAGATAAGAAGGCGATTATCGGTAGTTACCATTTTGTCTTTGAAGATGAAAAGTGTACGATTCCCGAAGATAAACAAGTAATTTTTGATGCCTTGCCACCCGAATATTCGCACTTGTATCTAGCTATCGATGGCGTTCTACAAGCGGCTATTTGTATTTTTGATCCGCTAAGAAAAGAAGCGAAACAAGTCGTTTCTTCTTTGAAAGATATGGGACTTCGCGTATGTATGATGACAGGTGATAATGAAAAGACAGCGCATCGTATCGCGGAAATGTTAGAACTGGATGAATATCATTCCGAAGTATTGCCAGAACAAAAAGCTCAGTTTATTGCCGCTTGCCATAAACAAGGCAAAAAGGTCATTATGATTGGGGATGGTGTAAATGATGCACCAGCTCTATCCGAATCCGATTGTGGTATTGCGATTAGTGATGGCGCAGCGATTGCCAGAGAAATTGCGGATGTTACGATTTCTGCGGATAGCTTATGGCAAATTGTGATTTTAAATGAGGTGAGTCGAGCCTTAATGAAACGAATTTCCAGCAATTATCGTTTTATTGTTTCTTTTAATAGTGCACTAATTGCGTTGGGTGTTTTGGGAATCTTAACGCCTTCTTCCTTGGCTTTACTACATAATGGTTCAACCATTATTACGGGCTTACGTTCGATGACAGAACTTTTACCAGAAGAAAAGAAACAAAGTTTTCAAGCATAAAAAAATTGGGAAGGACTCCCAATTTTTTATTATGCGTTATTTTTTAGGAATTGATACAATTCGGCATTGGTTTGTTGGACATAAGGTTGAGTCCAGAAAACCCCTGCAATACCAGCTGTACATGCGGTTAGGAAATACCATCCGATAAAGGATAAATCTAATAAGAAGGTATGCCATTTGTTTCCATCCATCATTTCTTTTGATTTAGCGAAGACTTCGCTGGAAGGCATATCTGGATTTTCTGATAAGATAAATGGAACCATGCGGTAACTATACATTTTAATGATGCCAGGAATAATCAGAACACAAGTCCATAAGATAATGTAGATATCTTTTAAGAACATGGTTTTTACAGAGTTTTTATAATTCTTTGTGAAACCAGATCCCATAGCACCAAGCGGAGCTTTTTCTTCTGTGTTTTTATTGAAGAAATTGTAGCATCCGACACGTAATGGATTGATAAGCAATGCATTGATTAAAGCACCAATAATCATGGCTACAGCGGATACACCAAGGATAAGTGCGAGTACAGTATGATTGCTGGCGATGTCTTGTACCATGGATGAGGTATCGCTGGAATTGCCAGAACTTGAGGTTCCTGAGGCGGTTCCTCCAACTAAACCTGCCAGAACAAAGGCTACTAATACAGCACGCCAGTAGTTGGCTTTGAAATGAGTTCGGGCCTGTTGTTTTAATTTATGTGTGTTAATCATAGTTTAATCTCCCTCTAACTGCTTTACTCTTGGCTCGAAGAACAGCTTTTTCTATATTTTACCAAATTCGAGGAACCAAGCGCAATATACAGCGTTAGTCGCTATGCGGAATGTGTTTCTTCAAGGCATCCATATATACCTTTCCATAAGGGGATAAGCTTTGATGTTTTTGGGTGATAGTTCCAATTTTCATCCATTCATCGACTTCTAAAGGTTTGGCAATAATGCTGGGCCCATTTAATTCTTTTGAGATAACACCGCTGGAAACCGTATATCCATTTAAACCAATCAATAGATTAAATAAGGTAGCCCGGTCTCTTACTTTGATGTTCTTTTTACGGTCAAGGCTGGACAAGATTTCTTCTGAAAAATAAAAAGAATTGTACAAGCCTTGTTCAAAAGAAAGGTAAGGGTAAGGCTCTAAGTCTTCTAAAGTAATGCTTTGTTGCTGGGAAAGCGGATGGTGGTTGTTTAAAAATACATGGGGGTTTGCGGTAAACAATTCATTGAATTGTAAATCGTATTTTTTGATCATCTTTGTGATGACATCTTCATTGTTTTTTGATAAATAAAGAATACCAATTTCACTAGTTCTTTGATTGACATCATCGATGATTTCAAAAGTCTGGGTTTCCCGTAAGGTAAAGTCATACTCGTCTGCATCAAAGGTTTGAATGACATCGACCAGGGCGTTGACCGCAAAGGAATAGTGTTGACAAGAAACACTAAAGTGCGGTTTGGGTTTGGAATGCGTAAAGCGAGCTTCTAATAAGTCAGCTTGTTCTAAAACTTGTCTGGCATAGCTTAAGAATTCTTTTCCTTCATTGGTCAACGTGACTCCTTTATTGGTCCGGTTAAAAATAGTGACATGCATTTGATCTTCTAAGCTGTGGACAGCATTGGTTAGACTAGGTTGGGAAATAAAGAGTTTTTGGGCTGCTTCGCTGATATTTCCCACTTCAGCGATTTTTACTATGTAGCGTAATTGATTTAAAGTCATGCACTCATTATAGTTTAAAGCTATGGAGATTGAAAGATAATAAATATTTTACGAGAGTGTAGACAATGGATATGATTGTTTCATCAGGGAGGATTTATTTATGATACAAACACCATATCGTTATGATTTCGTCGGTTCATTTTTACGACCAGACGTTTTAAAACAAGCAAGAAAAGATTGGAAAGCGAATAAAATCAGCGCTGAAAAATTAAAAGAAATCGAGGATGAGCAAATTCGTTTATTGATACAGAAACAAAAAGCTGCTGGCTTCCATGTCTTAACCGATGGGGAATTCCGTCGTGAAACTTGGCATTTGGATTTTATGTGGGGATTTAAAGGAATTGCCCATCAAGCTACCAAGACAGGTTTACCATTCCATGGTGAAGCCGCTATGATAGATGATACATACTTGGTTGGAAAACTTGCCTATCAACACCATCCTTTTGTGGATCATTTCAAATTTGTTCAAGCTTTGGAAGATGAGAATACGGTTGCAAAACAAACAATTCCTGCACCGGCACAATTCTTAGAACAATTTACGATGCCTTTTGCCTTGGAAAATACCTTGAAATACTATGCTTCCGTAGAAGATTTCAAAGCTGATTTAGTAAAGATGTATAAAGCCTTTATTGAAGAAATTTATGCAGCTGGATGTCGTAATCTTCAACTTGATGATTGTTCATGGGGCTTATTAGTTGATCCTCGTGGTCCGGAATTCTTTAATACAGACCAAGCGGGATTGGATGCAATCAAACAAGAATATTTAGATATTAATAATGCGGTACTTACCGATTTACCAGAAGATTTAATTGTGAATACCCATGTTTGTAGAGGAAACTTCCATTCTACATATGCAGCAAGTGGAGCCTATGATGATGTGGCATCTTTCTTATTTGAAAAAGAAAATGTCCATGCTTACTTCTTGGAATTTGATGACAGCCGTTCCGGAGGCTTTGAATCCTTAAAATATGTTTCAGGGGATAAAAAAGTCGTTTTAGGTTTAATTACAACAAAATCGGGAGAATTGGAAGATAAAGAAGCGGTCATTGCACGTATTCATGAAGCAGCAAAATATATTCCATTGGATCGTTTATGCTTAAGTCCACAATGTGGATTCGCTTCTTGTGAAATTGGAAATAAATTAAGCGAAGAACAACAATGGGCTAAATTAGCTTTAGTCAAAGAGATTGCTGAAGAAGTTTGGAAATAAGGAATATAAGTGGTGAAGTCATTTGGCTTAGCCACTTTTTTATTTGGTAAGAAAAAAAACAACCCAAATCCAAAAGATAGGGGTTGTTGATAAATGAGAAGTATTATTTTTTTAGAGATATTACTTTAATGGAAACATGTTTTAAAGATCCAGCGAATAAATGGTTCACAATAACAAATCTGCCAGAAGAAAGCCATAGGAAAATTGAATAGAATGGTCATAAACCAAACAGAAATGATTTCTTTTCCTGGGGTTTTAAAGAGTATGGTTGCGATAAAGCTCATGATGGGACACATGATGCAGATGATATAAAAGGAAATCGCAAGGGTAATAACGAATGGACGATCGCCTGGCTTAACCACTTTAAAAGCCAAGTGATGGGCCATTTTATCAACTAGAAAAAATTCTAAGAGAAATGCAACTGGCCACATAATGGTCAATTCATGGAAAGCATCAATGAATACATGATTTGCCATTCCATGTATATTTAGTGCGATGTTGTAACAAATCATGGCATAGACCATTAAAAAGGACATCATTAATGTGAATACAATGTTTTGAAATTTTGTTTTTGGCATAAAATTCTCCTCCTTAACTTTTTGTGTTGTTCAGCATAAAAAGCAAGTTTCCAATCTCTACCAAAAAGCGTACGCGAGTTATACTAGCAAATTTTTAATTTTTTCGTAAGCAAAAATCATACATTGTTAAAATGTCACAAATATAGCCGTTATTTTCTTTCTTTATTTACCTAAATTAGGCTATAATAACTCTATGAATCGAACAAAACACACCATTAATGAACTTTTAGTAGGCTTATTTAACTATATTACCTATATTGAAGAAAAGAATTTACACCAACAAGGCGTAACTTTATCGATGAATGAAGTGCATTTGTTGGAAAGTATTGAAAAAGCAAGTGATAACACGATGTCTTATATCGCAAAGCGGTCTATGATTACCCAAGGCACATTGACAACCAATGTAGGAAAACTGGTAAAAAAAGGCTATGTAGAGCGCTATAAAGATGAAAAAGATGGGCGAATCGTACGCTTGCGTTTGACCAAAAAAGCGGAACCAGTCATGAAGATTCATGATTCTTTTCATGAAAAAATGATTGATCGAGCAATTGCAGATCTACACTTAGAAGACAATGAAGTCTTATTAAAATCCCTCAATAATATCATGGGTTATTTTACGCAAATCTATGGGCAAGAATGGAAAGATTAAGTTCTTTCTTTTTTTTATTCTAAAATTTTGACAATCAAACTATTTACTTTGACTATCAAAGTGTGTATAATCTCATTCGTAAACTTTGATAATCAAAGTAACGGAGGAAAAAGTATGTTAGAAAGAATTCAAAAAGTATTTGAAGAAACGATGAATGTAGATGCAAGTGAAGTAGTTCCAACGGCTAACTTAGCAGAGGATTTAGATATTGATTCCTTAGCTGCAGTGGAATTGGCTTTGGAATTAGAAAACGAATTCGGAATTGAAATTTCCGATGATGAATTAGCAAATTTAAAAACCGTACAAGATGTAATGGATTGTATTGCATCGAAATAAAGTATAAGGAGGTTGTGGTATGGACACCAAAACACTGAAACAAGTCGTTGCGATTTTTGAGAAGAGTCAATTGTCTTCTATGAATTTGGAATGCGAAGAAATGAAAATTCAAATGGAGAAAAAGGACTTAGCGCAAACCGCGGTTCAACAAGAAGAAATAGTAGCAGAAGATGAAGATTTCATTACTTTGAAATCGCCTTTAGTGGGAACTTTTTATGCTTCCAGTGCACCTGACCAACCTCCATATGTAGAAGTTGGACAAGAGGTAAAAAAAGGGGATGTCCTTTGTATTTTGGAAGCCATGAAAGCAATGAATGAAATTAAAGCAAGTCAAGATGGCATCATTGAGGAAATTCTTGTAGAGAATGGCCAAATGGTTGAGTTTGACCAAGTATTGATGAAAATGAGGGATTGTAATGATACAGCGTGTGTTGATTGCCAATAGATCCGAAATTGCCGTTCGCATTATTCGGGCATGTAAGGAAATGGGAATTGAAACAGTTGCCGTTTATTCGCAAGCGGATAAGGAAGCTTTACATGTGCAAATGGCCGATCAAGCCGTATGCATTGGCGCAAGTCTTGCCAGTGAATCTTACTTAAATATGAACAACTTGATTCAAGCTGCCTGCCTAACGGGTTGCGATGCGATTCATCCAGGTTTTGGCTTTCTTTCGGAAAACAGTCGTTTTGCGCGATTGGTACAAGAATGTGGCTTAACTTGGATTGGTCCTAGACCAGAAGTCATTGAGCAACTGGGAAATAAGACCGAAGCACGAAAAATGATGGCAGCAAAAGGGGTTCCCATTATTCCCGGCATGTCCAAAGCTTTAAGTAGTGAACAAGAAGGATTATCTGTTGCGGATGAAATTGGTTATCCCATTATTCTAAAAGCCAGCAATGGTGGCGGTGGTAAAGGTATGCGAGTGGTTCGCAGTGAAACTGAGTTTCAAGATGCGTATTACCAAACCAAAAGTGAAGCCAAACAATTCTTTGGGGATGAGGATGTATACATTGAAAAATTCATTGAAAATCCCAAACACATTGAAGTGCAATTAGCTGGAGATCGTTATGGCAACTGTGTTCATTTCTATGAACGCGATTGCTCGTTCCAAATTGATAACCAGAAGATGATGGAAGAAGCTCCTTGTTCTTGTTTAAGCGAAGCGCAAAGAGCGGCTTTAGTGGAATCAGCTTGTAAAGCTTGTAAAGCCGCAAAATATGATTCCGTGGGAACGGTTGAATTCCTCTTTGATGGGAACCAACATTATTTCATGGAAATGAATACGCGGATTCAAGTGGAACATCCCATTACCGAAATGATTACTGGGATTGATTTAATTGCCTTGCAAATACGCTTGGCACAAGGCGATCCCTTACCTTTTACCCAAGCGCAGATTCATAAAAATGGCGTCGCGATAGAATGTCGTATCAATGCCGAAGATGTGCATCATGATTTTCATGGATGTGCAGGAAAGATTCGTTTCTATCATTGTCCGGGAGGAAATGGAATTCGGGTAGACAGCGGAATCTATAGTGGCTATGAAGTGCCTCCTTTCTATGATTCGATGCTTTGTAAAATCATTGCCTATGCCCCCAATCGAAAAGCCTGTATTCAAAAGATGAAAGGGGCTTTAGAGGAAATTATTGTCGACGGCATCGAAACCAATGAAGAATTCTTGTATCTGGCTTTATTTCAAGAAGATTTTCTAAAGGGAAGCTATGATACATCAATGGCCGCCAAGTTTTATCAACAATGTAAGAAAGAAGAACTTTTATAGGAGGGATTATGCGAGTTTTTGAAATACGAAATCGAAGAAATCATATTTTGTCGAAACGCAATCCCAAAGCTGTGGTTCGCAAAGAAATTCCCGACTATGTATTTACCAACTGTCCGAAATGCCATGTCAGTATTCCCAATCACGATTTGATGCAAAATGGCTACGTTTGCTGCCAATGTGGGCATCATTTTCGTATCAGTGCCAGAGAGCGAATTCGCCAACTCTGTGATGAGAATTCTTTTAAGGAAATTCTCAAACGAAAACGAACTACGAATATCGAAGGCTTTGAAGGCTATGATGAAAAGCTTGAAAAAGCCAGACGTTCCACCGGTATGGAAGAAGCCGTAATCTGTGGAACCGGAAAGATTGAAAATCAACCATTGGTACTGGCTGTCATGGATTCGCATTTCATGATGGGAAGCATGTCGATGGTGGTTGGAGAAAAGATTACTTGTGCCGTCGAATTGAGTCAGAAAAAACAGATACCTTTATTGATTGTTTGTACCAGTGGTGGTGCACGTATGCAAGAAGGTATGAATGCCTTAGTACAAATGGCTAAAACCGCCAGTCAGATCCAACAGAGTAAAGAACTGGTCATTACTTGTTTGACAGATCCGACAACCGGCGGTGTATCTGCCAGCTTTGCGTTTTTAGGTGACATTATTCTAGCGGAGCCTAAAGCCTTGATTGGCTTTGCCGGAAAACGTGTAATCGAACAAACCATTGGCGAAAAGTTGCCAGATGATTTTCAAAGTGCGGAACAATTATTGTCCTGTGGTATGATCGATGCCATGGTCGATCGTAGACAATTGCGTCATACCTTAGGAACACTATTGCGGATGCATAGGAGGAAGATGGGATGACAAAATCAGCATGGGAACGTGTTCAAATGGCCCGTGATCCCAAACGTTTAAAAGCGATGGATGTAATTCGCTATCTAACCGATACCTTTATTGAGTTTCATGGGGATCGTTGTTTTGGCGATGATGGTGCCATTATTGGTGGCATTGGAACAATGGCAGAAATGCCTGTCACGATTCTTGCGCAGGCCAAAGGGCATACGACCCAGGAAAACATTCAAAGAAATTTTGGGATGCCAAGTCCTGAAGGGTATCGCAAAGTGATGCGACTAGCTAAACAAGCCGAAAAATTCCATCGCCCGATTTTAAATATCGTCGATACACCCGGTGCATATCCAGGTAAAGGTGCAGAACAAAGAGGGCAGGCGCAAGCCATTGCCTCATGTTTAGCTTGTTTCTCGGATTTAAAAACCCCGGTCATTACCTTGGTTATTGGTGAAGGTGGCAGTGGCGGAGCTTTGGCTATGTCGGTTTGTGATGAATGGATCATGTTAGAAAATGCCGTGTATTCCATCCTTTCCCCGGAAGGCTTTGCCTCCATTCTATGGAAGGATGCAAGCCTTGCCCAAAAGGCCAGTGAAGCTATGAAGATGACCAGTTATGACCTTGAAGCCAAAGGTTTAGTCGACTGGATCGTTCCGGAACCAGATCAAGGAATTCAAAGTGATGCGATGGCAGTTATGGCGCAGATTCAAACCCATCTCATAGATAAATTCCAGACTTTATTAAAAGTAAAGCCCAATGAATTGGTTCGTTTACGACAAAAGAAGATTCGTAAGATGGGAGTGCCTGCATGACGACCTTAAAATGTGCCGGGATTGGCTATGCCAAAGCGCAAAGAGAAGTGAAAAACACGGATTTAGCCCAAATCGTAGATACCAGTGATGCCTGGATTCAATCACGAACAGGGATTTGTTCGCGTTATATTACAGAAACGGAAAATACATCGGATTTAGCGGTTCGTGCAAGTTTAAAAGCTTTAGAAGATGCCAAGAAAAGCAGTGAAGATATTGATGCGATTTTATGTTGCACGGTAACGGCAGACTGTACCACACCAAGTACAGCCAGTCTGATTCAAGGCAAACTAGGGTGCAAAAAAGACATTCTTGCCTTTGATATCAATGCGGCATGTTCGGGCTTTATTTATGGCTTGATTACTGCCAGTCATCTATTGGAGAACTATCCTTGTATTTTAGTTGTCGCCAGTGAAACCCTCAGCAAGTTGATTGATTGGTCCGATCGTAATACTTGTGTACTCTTTGGGGATGGAGCGGGAGCTGCCATTGTCGAAAAAGGCCAACCCATTTCGTTTTATACGATGGGTCAATCCGATCAAAAGGGTGTCTTATGGGCACCTTCACGAAGTCTTCGTCAACCTTTGCGGCAAGCCGTACAAGAAGTTGGTTTTCTGCAGATGCAAGGCCGCGAAGTCTTCCGTTTTGCGGTTCGTGCGATGCAAGAAGCCATCGAAAATGTTTTAGAGCAGGAACACAAAAGTCTCGATGATGTGGATCTGATTATTCCCCATCAAGCCAATCTGCGCATTATTCAACATGTCGCAAAGCAGCTGCATCAACCACTGTCCAAGTTTTATTTGAATTTGGAACAGTTTGGCAATACTTCTGCAGCAAGTATTGCGATTGCCCTGGCTTGTGCCAAAGCGGAAGGTGTTTTAATACGCGGTATGCGTATCGTTTGTGTTGGCTTTGGTGCAGGGCTTACAAGCGGTGCAATTTATATGGAATGGTAAAGGAGCATAGGATGTTAAATCAATTACTAGGAATAAAATATCCCATTATTCAAGGGGCTATGGCAAATATTGCGACAGCTGAATTTGCGGCTGCCGTATCCGAACAAGGTGCTATGGGAATTATCGCAACTGGAGCTATGACGGTTGAACAAGCTAGAGAATCCATTCATAAGGCAAGAGTGCTGACTACAAAACCATTTGGTGTCAATGTGATGTTAATGCATCCAGATGTTGATGCGATGATGGAAATGATTTGTCAGGAAAAAGTGGATTTAGTGACTTGTGGAGCTGGAAATCCAGGTAAATATATTGCGGCTCTTAAGGAAAGTGGCAGCAAGATCTTCCCTGTTGTAGCAAGTGTGGCTTTGGCTAAACGGATGGAAAGAATTGGTGTCGATGGGCTGATTGTGGAAGGCGGCGAATCGGGTGGCCATGTTGGCCAACAAACTACGATGGCATTGGTTCCACAAGTTTGTGATGCGGTTTCGATTCCTGTGGTTGCAGCCGGTGGTATTGCGGATGGTCGGGGCTTTAATGCGGCCTTATCTCTTGGTGCCATTGGGGTACAAATTGGTACCGTTCTGCTAGCTAGTGAAGAATGCCCAATTCATGAAAACTATAAACAGGCGGTCTTAAAAGCCAAGGATACCGATACCGTAGTAACGGGTCAATCGCAAAATGCGCCCGTACGGATTTTAAAAAATGCGATGAGTCGCCAATACATCAAAGAAGAACGCAATGGAGCGAATCGAGAAGTCCTGGAAAAACTTACGTTGGGTGGTTTACGCAGAGCGGTGCAAGATGGTGACATCAAACATGGTTCTGTAATGATGGGTCAAATTGCGGGATTGGTCCATGAAGTAAAGAGCTTGTCAGATATTTTTGAAGATCTTATGCAAGATTCGCGTACGCAATTTCAAGCCTTAGAAAAGAAAATGGAAGCCATCCAATGTTAGAAGTTCCTATTATTCAAGGCGGTATGGGTGTCGGTATTTCCTTGGGACATTTAGCGGGTGCCGTTATGAAAGAAGGCGGTATCGGTGTCATCAGTGCCGCGCATCCAGGATATCGCGAAAAAGACTTTTGGACCAATTCTTGTCAGGCAAATTGCCGAGCCTTAGAAAAAGAAATTCAAATAGCCCGCAATCTTAGCCAGGGACATGGCCTGTTGGGTGTCAATATCATGACAGCCAGTCAAGATTATGCCAGCTATGTAGAATGTGCCAGTCGAGCTGGGGTCGATATCATTTTTTCTGGCGCTGGTTTGCCTTTATCTTTACCGCAATATGTACAAGATGAAAATGTTAAGTTGGCACCCATTGTTTCCAGTCGTAAAGCGTTAGAACTGATTCAGCGCGTTTGGCAAAAACGATATCAACGTGCGATTGATTTGATTGTGATTGAAGGTTCTTTAGCCGGTGGTCATCTAGGCTTTAAAAAAGCAGATTTAGAAAATCAAACGTGTCAGAGTTTAGAAGAAATTCTAGCCGATGTCTTAGATTTGATTGCTGATTGGCCCAATCGACCCGAAGTGTATGTGGCCGGTGGCTGCAGTTCTTATACAGATTTAAAACATTTTCAAAGCTTAGGGGCTACAGGTATTCAAATGGGAACTCGCTTTATTACGACCGAAGAATGCGATGCTTCACCTGCTTTCAAAGAAAAAATTGCCCAGTCATCCTTAGCAGATGTGGCATTGATTCAAAGCCCAACGGGCTTTCCTGGACGGGCTATTAAGAATGCATGTTTTCAAAATTGTGAACCCAAAAAGATTTCGGGATGCATTCATTGTTTAAAGATGTGCAATCCAGAACATACGCCGTATTGTATTACGCGGGCTTTAATTGCAGCGGTTCAAGGGGATGTAGAGCATGGTTTAGTATTTACCGGAGCTTCCATTGATGCCTGCAACAAAATAGAATCGGTAAAAGATATTATGGATGAAATGAAAGGACAAAAGATATGAAAATTGGATTTTTATTTCCGGGACAAGGTGCGCAATGTGTAGGCATGGGAAAAGATTTCTATGCTGCTTATCCATCTGTGAAGGCGTATTATGATGCGTTTCCTTATCGAGATGTATGTTTTGAAGGACCTAAAGAAAAATTAGATGATACATTTTATACCCAAAGTTGTTTATTGGTTACGTCTTTGTCAATTGCCCAAGCTTTAAAAGAAGAAGGTATTCAAGCCGATATGGCAGCGGGTTTATCTTTAGGTGAATATACGGCTTTAACGTATGCCGGTGTCTTTTCCTTTAGTGATGCGGTACATATTGTATCAAAACGTGGGGAATTGATGGCCAATGCCCTAGAAAAAGGTAAGACGAAAATGGTAGCTATTCTTGGTGGGGATGCTCAAGAAATTGAACAGGTGTGCCAAACTGTATCTACGCCAACGGAAATCTGTACGATTGCCAATCGAAATTGTCCGGGCCAACTGGTTATCAGTGGCCATAATGCAGCGGTAGATAAAGCCTGTGCCTTATTAAAAGAGCATTGTAGACGGATGGTGCCTTTACAAGTTAGCGGAGCTTTTCATTCGCCTTTATTAAAAGAAGCGGGAAAGAAGCTGGATCGAGAATTAAAAAAAGTGGAAATCAAAAATTGTCAGATTCCCGTTGTATTTAATGTTAGTGGCCAAGTAGAAACCGAGAATTTTAGAGATAGTTTAGTGAAACAAATTCAATCTACGGTCTATATGCAGAAATCCATTGAAACAATGCTGGAAGCCGGTGTCGATCATTTTGTATGTATTGGCCCTGGTCGGTCAATGGCTGGATTTGTCAAAAAAATCAATCGTCAAATTCCTGTGATTACAGTTGAAAAAGTAGAAGATATAGAAAAAGTGAAGGAATGGATCCATGGAGAATAAAGTAGTTTGTATAACCGGAGCCGGCCGCGGTATCGGAGCGGGCATGGCGCAAATGTTCAGTGAAAATGGGTATGATTTGATCTTGCATTATCGCAGTAGTGAAAAAGAATTGGATGCACTCATTCAAAAAATTCAAAAACCCAATCAAAAGATTTGGAAAGTCCAAGCCGATATTTGTGATGAAACACAAGTCAAAGAGATGTTTGCGTGGATCAAGAAAGAAGTCGGTCGCTTAGATGTTTTGATTAATAATTCTGGCCGTACCAAAGATGGATTATTTCTACGTATGTCGGAAAAAGATTTTATGGATGTCGTAGATGTAAATCTGAAAGGTTGTTTCTTATGTAGTAAAGAAGCAGCTGCCATCATGATGAGGCAACGTAATGGATCCATTATCAATATCTCCAGTGTTGTCGGTTTGACGGGAAATGCCGGACAGGCTAATTATGCCGCGAGTAAAGCGGGAATTATTGGCTTGACAAAATCTATGGCCAAAGAAATCGGTTCCCGAAACATTCGTGTTAATGCGATTGCGCCTGGCTTTATTCAAACCCAAATGACGGATGCTCTAAGTGAATCGCGAAAGAAAGAAATTCAATCGCATATTCCTTTACGTACTTTGGGCAGCGTTGAAGATGTGGCAAATGTTGCACTGTTTTTAGCGGATGAGAAAAGCCGATATATTACCGGTGAAGTGATTCGTGTAGATGGCGGATTAGGAATGTAGGTGGCATAGATGAGAAGAGTAGTTATTACAGGTATGGGAGCCATTTCTCCTTTAGGAAATGATTGTGCTTCCACATGGCGTGGTATTGAAGAGAATCGTTGTGGAATTGGACCAATTACGCATTTTGATTGTTCAGATTTTAAAACCAAATTAGCGGCAGAAGTCAAAGACTTTCATCCTGAAGCATACTTAGATAAAAGGGCAAGTCGCTTTAACGATCGTTTTGTGCAATTTGCACGGGTAGCAAGTATGCAAGCGATGGAACAAAGTCAGTTGCATTTATCAGATGAAGAAAAGCATCGTTTTGGGGTATTGTTAGCGAGTGGAATTGGTGGAATTGAAACGATAGAGACAAGTGAAAAGCGTTTGATGGAACGCGGAAATAGTCGTGTATCTCCTTATTTTATTCCAATGGCTTTGATTAATTTAGCTGCTGGTCAAGTGGCAATTGATCATCAAGCCCAAGGGTATTGTTCCAGTGTGGTTACCGCTTGTGCTGCGGGTACCAATGCGATTGGTGAGGCTTTTCATAAAATTCGCGATGGCTATCAAGATGTCATGTTGGCAGGGGGAACGGAAGCTTCGATTACCCCTTTAGCGGTCGCAGGTTTTCAAAGCATGCGAGCTTTGCATACGGGAAGTGATAAAAATCGCGCATCGATTCCGTTTGATAAAGAGCGTTCTGGTTTTGTGATGGGTGAAGGAGCTGCGATGTTGGTATTAGAAGAATATGAACATGCCAAAGCTCGTAAAGCCCCAATCTTAGCCGAAATCGTTGGGTATGGAATGAGCTGTGATGCGTATCATATTACAGCCCCAAGAAAGGATGGCTATGGAGCCATCATGGCGATGAAAAATGCCTTGGCTGATGCGGAGTGCAGCCCTGATCAAGTGGATTATGTGAATGCCCATGGAACGTCTACACCATTAAATGATTCAAGTGAGACAATTGCCCTGAAAGGCGTTTTTGATCACCCCGTCTATGTTTCTTCGACCAAAGGAAATACGGGACATATGTTAGGAGCTGCAGGAGCTATTGAAGCAATGCTTTGTGTAGAAGCTTTACAGCATCAATTGATTCCAGCAACGATTTCGTATAAAGTACCGGATCCAGCTTGTGATTTAAACTTGGTCTGCAATGAAAATAAAGCAGCAGATTTAACATATGTTATGTCAAACTCATTAGGCTTTGGGGGACATAATGCTTCAATTATTTTGAAGAAAATGGAGGATTAAAATGTTACAGTCGGACGAAATTAAACAGATTTTACCGCATCGTTACCCCTTTTTATTGGTCGATCGGATTGATGAGATGGGAGAAGATACCATTGTAGGTCGAAAATGTGTTTCCAGCAATGAGATGCAATTTCTTGGCCATTTTCCCCAAAAACAAGTTATGCCTGGGGTTTTGATTGTTGAAGCCTTAGCCCAAACAGGTGCGGTATTGCTCTTATCGAAAGCAGAAAATAAAGGCAAGTTGGCGTTTTTTGCCGGAATTGAAAAAATGCGTTTTCATCGTGTCGTTGTGCCTGGGGATGTTCTCACTTTAAAAGTGCACTTCACGAAACAAAAACTTGGTTTGTATTTTGCGGATGTAGAAGCCTTGGTAGAAGGCAAACGTGCCGCACGTGGCACGATCCTTTGTGCTTTGGAGGATAAATAGTGATTGTTGGTGTGGGGTGTGATGTTGTTGATATAGATCGTATAGAGAAAAATCAAGAAGGTCTAGCCCAAAAGGTTTTATCCTCTTCAGAACTTGCGATGTATCAAACCTTCAAGGAAAAGCGCAAGCGTACTTTTCTGGCTGGTCATTTTGCGGCCAAAGAAGCTTTAGTAAAAGCTATGGATATTCCTTGTCTGCTTTCAGATTTTTCGATTGCGTATTCGGCAACGGGAAAACCAATTGTAGAAAAAGCAGGATATCAGATTCATCTATCTATTTCCCATGATGGAAATGTAGCGATAGCGTATGCGGTGGTGGAAAAATGAAAAAGATTGAATTGATTAAAGCTGTACCTATTTTACCTTTTGCGTATGTCGACAGCTTAAAAACAAGAGAAAAAAGTCAACAATATGCCCATTGTCGCAAATGGTCACATACGGTTTTGCGCTTTTTGGGCTTATCTTTGGATATCCAGGGCGTAGAACAATTAAAGGAAGCAGAAACTTATTATTTTGTCTGTAATCATCAAGGTACATTGGATCCTGCTTTAATTGTCGATGCCTGTCCTTATCCGATTCGTTTTGTTTCTAAACTAGAGAATGCCTCGATTCCTTTGTTGGGAAGATGGGCAAAGAATATTGGTTGTATTCACTTTGACCGTGAGTCACGGCAAGGGAATATTCATATGTTACGGGAGACAATGCGAGCTTTGAAAAAACAGGAGAATATTTTGATATTTCCTGAAGGTACGCGTTCCAAATCGGATACGATGAATCCTTTTATGGAAAAAGCCCTACAACCTGCTTATCAAACCAAGGCAACCATTGTACCTATTTCTTTGAGTAATTCCTATGTATTAGATGTCGCAAAGGATTCTAGTAAACAATGTAAGATTGTATTTGGGAAACCGATTCCGTATGAACGATATAAGGATGTAGACAAAGATGCTTTTTGTGATTCCTTACAAAAGTGGATTGCTTCCCAAATTGAAAAATCTAAATAAATACGTAATAATGGGGCTATGAAACATTCTCGTTTAGCAGCCTGGCTGCTAGGCTTTCCTGGTTTATTACTTGCGATTGCCTTTATTCTTATCAGCATGCATCAGAATAACTTAGTACAAAATCATCAAGCCAATGACTTTACCTTTGAAAAAGATGCACTTTGTATCAAGGGAACCGGTTTATCGGATAAGCTGGCATATTCATCCATGAAAAAGATTGAGTGCGTGAATAAAGTAGAAACCGTTCGTCCCGTTGATGAAGCGTATTTTAATGGAATTGTGGAAACGAAGAAATATGGCGATGCCAGAGTCTATGTTTATCCGCATACGAAAAAATACATTGTGATTCATACCCCAAAGAAAATCTATATTATCAATGAATACTCTGTATCAAAAACCGAAAAACTCTATCGAGAACTGAAGCAGCATTGACTGCTTTTTTTGTTTACAAAATTCATAAGTTAGTGTATTCTAACAAAGTAAGAAGGAACTAATTTAAGGCAATATGGAAACAAAACCAGGGACGAAAGAGAACTTATTAAATGTTGCACGTAAAGAATTTCTAGAAAAAGGGTATCAAGGTGCTTCGTTGCGGACGATTTGTCAAAAAGCCAATGTGACAACTGGGGCATTGTATTTTTTCTTTGCGAATAAAGAAGATTTGTTCTCGCAAGTGATTGGGGATGTTTTGGATCAATTTGAGAACATTCTTTTCCATCAAGAGCTTGATGATAGTCAATCTATTCGTGATTTCTTATGTCAACATACCAAAGAGATGTACCTGATTCTCTTTGCGACAGAGGGCACACATTTTGCGTATTTGGTCGATGATTTTTGTTCGATATTAGAAAAACATCTTCAAGAATATCTACATAACGAAGATGAACAATGGATTCATATTCTAGCGGAAATGAAATTAAAAGGCTATGCGGAAATTCTAACCAAAGCCAAAGATAATGAACGTCGTATGGAATTGATGGACAAATTGAATTTGTTTTATGGTTGTTAAACAAAAATCAAAGTGATATAGTATGTAGGCACATGGCGTGTTCGGCAAGCGGTTAAGCCACAGCCCTCTCAAGGCTGTATCACGGGTTCAAGTCCCGTACACGCTACCAATAAGAAAATAATGGATTGTAGCGAAGTAAAACGTTATATACCATAGTAAGACCAAGCGTTTAGAAAGAAGCTTGGTCTTTTTTATAGATTTAATGGTTGGATTAACCATTATAAAACTTTGAAATAAAATATCGGAAGAAACTGTGGTGGTTTGTCGGTGGAAATGTATGGCATTCATACCTTAAATGTACTAAAATAGAGCCTAAATAGCGAAGGATGTTTCGCACAAAGGAGAGTATTATGACAGACAGAATTTCAGGACACACAGGATTATTGGCATTGTTGGGTTCACCCGTTGGACATTCAGGTTCTCCAGCAATGTATAACTATAGCTTTGAAAAGCTTGGATTGGATTATGTCTATGTCGCTTTTGATGTTAAAGAAGATCAAGTACCTGATGCTCTAAAAGCTATGCGTACTTTTAATATGCGAGGCTGCAATGTAACCATGCCAGATAAAATTGCGGCATGTAAAGGAATGGATGAGTTATCTCCAGCTGCAAGAATTGTTGGTGCAGTAAATACGATTGTGAATGAAAATGGAAAATTAGTGGGATATATCACAGATGGCGAAGGATTTAACAATAACCTTCGTGAACATGGCGTAGAAGTAAAAGATCAAAAAGTTACGATTGTTGGTGGCGGTGGAGCAGCTACGGCAATTCAAGTACAATTGGCTTTAGATGGTGCAAAAGAAATTTCTATTTTCAATATTAAAGATGCATTCTTTGGACGAATTGTGGAAACCGCAAAACGTATTGAAGCAGAAGTGCCAAGTTGTAAGGTAAATGTGTATGATCTAGCCGATGATGAAAAGATGAAAAAAGAAATTCAATCTTCTAACATTTTTGTCAATGCGACCATTGTGGGTATGAAACCAATGGATGATAAGTCGGTTGTAAAAGATTCATCATGGTTCCATAAAGATTTAGTTGTAGCGGATACCGTATACAATCCTTTAGAAACCAAATTGTTAAAAGATGCGAAAGCCGCTGGATGTAAAACAGTTGGTGGTCAAGGTATGTTGTTGTGGCAAGGTGTTGCCGCCTTTAAGTTATATACGGGAATGGATATGCCCGTTGATGAAGTGAAAGAAAAATTCTTTGCGGAGTAGGAAATTATGGAATATAAACGTTTTGAAAATGCGATTTTAGTGCGTATGGATGCACAAGAAGATATTGTTGAACAAGTAAAGAAAGTGGCTCTGGCTGAGCATATTACTTTAGCATCGGTGCAAGCACTGGGTGCACTGAAAGAATTTATTGTTGGTGTCTATGATGTGGCAAATAAGGCATATCATGCCAATTCATTTTCAGGAAGCTATGAGATTGTTTCTTTGACAGGAACAATTGATACAATGAATGGCGAATACTATAGCCATCTTCATTTAAGTGCAGCGGATGATAAAGGAAATACAGTTGGTGGACATTTGAATAAGGCAATTATCAGTGCAACTTGTGAAATGGTTATTACACCAATCAAGGGACAAATTGATCGCGTCTATGATGACAAGACGGGATTAAATCTTTGGAAATTCTAAAGCTGAGTGTTTCGCTCAGCTTTTTTTTGTGGCATGAAAAAAGAGCAATAGCTTGCTCTTGATTATACGATTTGAAAATTATCGGGTAAGACAATTTCTTTTTCGGGTTGATTGCAGAAGATTGTTTCAAAGCTTTCTAGAGGTTGAAATTTACAGAAGCCTCGCATTCCGATTTTACTTTCGTCAATTAATAGATAGGCGTGTTTTGAATTGTGGATGGCAATGTTTTTCAGTTCTCTGGTTTCGGCTTCTGAAGTATAAGAATAATTTTCTTCGACATCAATGCCAGCACAGCCGATAAAACAACGATCAAACTGGAATTGCGCTAAAGTGTTATTAGCTAGAGAACCAACACTCATGGCGTATTTGGAATTATAATCGCCTCCAATGACGATAACTTGGGCTCTTGGATTGGTGAGTTTTGAAATGATCAAATGGTTATGTGTAACAATCCGAATATTCCGATCTTTTAGATAATCAATCATTGGAACAATACTTGTTCCGCCATCAAGAAAGATACACTCACCATCTTTGACAAGGTCACTGGCATGGATGGCAACATGTTTTTTCTCTTCATAATGAATGCGAAAGCGTTCTTTCATCTGTACTTCGCGTTGTTCGGAAATGATTTGATTGGCATCAGCTAAAATAGCTCCTCCGTGAACTCGTTTGATTTTGCCTTGTTTCTCCAACTCGGTTAAGTCACGGCGAATAGTAGCCTCGGAAATCTGTAATTCTTTTGCGATATCCTTTACGTTGATAATATTATCTTGTTCTAAGCGATTTAATAGAAACAATATACGTTCTTTTCCTAACATTGTATTTACCTCATTTGTATTCATTGTAACATAAACAAAAAATTGAACAAATGATGTTTATTTATTTACATAAATGTTTATAAATGAGCGATTTGTTCTTGCAAATAAACGTAAATGTGCATATAATGCTCGTATAAGAACAAAAAAGGAGAACTATAATGAAACATCCAAACAAAAAAGCAAGTGAAATGAGTACAAGAGAATTGGCTGCTTATATTGATTATTCTGTATTAAAGCCAGAATTTACCCCAGAACAAATTGTAGAATTGACCAAAGATGGCGTCGAACTAGGTTGTGCAACAATCTGTATCAACCCAGGTTATATGGATTTATGCAAGCCATATATCGAAGGCAGTGAAACAAAATTATGTCCCGTATGTGATTTTCCATTTGGAACCAGTTCAACCGAATCAAAAGTTGCCCAGGCAAAGATTTTAATTGATGGCTATGCTGATGTCATTGGAGAATTGGACATTGTTGCTAACTTCGGCAAGATTCGCGCTGGATTGTACGAGGAAGTGACAGCGGATATTAAAGCAGTTGTAGATACTTGTCATGCCAAAAATGTGCCGGTAAAAGTAATCTTTGAAACCGATGCTTTGAATGAAGAACAAATTCGTAAGACATGTCATTGTTGCATTGATGCAGGGGCAGATTTTGTGAAGTCTTCGACAGGTTTCTTAACCGGTTTTGAAGCCCATGGTGCTACCGTTGAAGTGATTAAGATGATGCAAGAAGAAGTGGGCGACAAATGCAAGGTAAAAGGTAGTGGTTGCATTCGTACGCGCGAACACTTCTTGGAATTAATTGATATGGGAATTGATCGTATGGGTGTTGGTTATCGATCGGTTCCAGTTGTTTTAGATTTACAAAGATAGTTTTTAGGAATCCACGAAAGTGGATTTTTTTATTGGAAAGCTTTTTTTGCCATACATAAACAGAATAGGCCATTGGCAAGGGCAATCCATCCACCTAGCAAACCAATGTTGGCAACCGAAGTAAATAAGATGATTTGTCCACCTAGAAAAGAGCCTAAGCCAATCCCTAGATTGAAGATACCTGAGAAAATCGACATGGCAATACTGGCTTCTTGTTCTTTGGTTGCTTGAATGGTTTCGGCTTGACAAGCTACATTAAAAATGGTGGAAATCATACCCCAACAAAGAAATAAAGGGATGATGGTCAGGGATGCATGACGAGTACTTTTTAAAAGAAAAAGCACAGCAGCCAGGCCAAATGTTGTCGCATAAAGAAAGCCAATGCGATGGTTTTTATAGTACTTTAAAAAAAGATAACTTCCAATCAAACCAGCTAGACCAAATAAAGATAATTCTAAAGTGATTTGGACAGGACTGGCATGAATGATTTGTTTTAAAAATGGTTCAATATAGCTATAGGCGGTATAGTAGGCACTGGCAAATAAGGCCGCAAGTACATAAATGGTTATACAGCTTTTATTTTTAAGGATATCGGGAAGTTGGTTTAGGGCAAAGCTTTCTTTGTTTTCTAAGCTTGGGAAGACAAAGAACTGGAATATAAGCAAGATAGTTGCGATAAGACCGACAATCCCAAAGGTCATACGCCAACCAAGCAGTAAACCAATCATTCTACCTAAGGGAAGGCCGAAAATCATGGCGATGCTTGAACCGGTAACAATCATACTCATCGCAAATTCTTTCTTTTCGGGACAAACTAAATGACAAGCAATCACCGAAGCGACTGACCAAAATACCGCATGCGCACAGGCCACGATAAAACGCGCTAAAACTAGACAAAGGAAGTTGGGAGCAATACTGGATAAAAATTGTCCACACGCAAAGCAGGCTAAGGTAACGCATAAGATTTTGCGATAGTTATAGTTACATACAATGAGCATTAAAGGTAATGAGAGCAGTAAAACGGACCAAGAATAAATCGTGATCATCAATCCTGCGGTAGAAATAGAAATCGAAAAGGTTTGGGCAATACCGCTTAACAAACCAACGGGCATAAATTCGGATGTATTGAATACAAAAGCCGCGATTGTGGGTTTGTCAAGAAAAGTGTGTATTTAATATTTTATGATCGATTTTAATAAGTTCTAAATCTTGTTTTGAAATGATGTTTTATGCCGAGAAAACTTGTTTATAATGAGCGACCCTAATG
>SKEU01000073.1_pt1 | contig 96518 bp, 86 predicted proteins | sample 4819571 | NCBI WGS metagenome assembly SKEU01 (sample SAMN11008801, study PRJNA524170) | human gut metagenome | biome: Human fecal sample; material: Feces; isolation source: fecal sample from pouch patient p8, p16 | host: Homo sapiens | place: Israel: Tel-Aviv | collected 2015-06-23
TTAAAGATCCGGTGGCGATAGCGAAGTGGATACACCTGTTCCCATCCCGAACACAGAAGTTAAGCACTTCAACGGCGACAATAGTTGGGCGTGCCCCTGCGAAGATAGCAAGCTGCTGGGTTTTTTTATGTCTGACCCTTTATCTGCATGTGAGCCTGCGAACAGGCAAGCTGCTGGGTCATTTTTTTATGCCTTTGTTTAGTGTTCACACATTCGTGAAGGCTCTTTTTTTATTTTGCCTTGTATGATATACTTGACCAAAAAGATGGGATTTGTATGAAAAATAAGCAAAAAGTGCAAAAAATGAATAAACGAAACTTCGTTTTTTTTAGTTTACTTATATTATTGATATTTGTAGGCCTTTTTGTTGTCCGCAACAACAATTCAGCCTCTAGTCAAGGTCAAACGTATATTAAAAACCTGGAGTCAGCAGATGTATCTTCCGTAAAGAAGAAAGTTCAAAAAAAGCGTAAAAAAGAGCGTAAGGAAGCCATTGAATCTGGCAAAGTCGATTATACTTCTGTGTTTGATGACTATGTCGTTTTAGGCGATTCGCGTGCTGTTGGTTTTGAAAGCTATGGCGTTTTGGATTCAAGTCGTGTATTAGCGGATGTTGGTACCAATGTGCAAAATGTGGACTCGCATTTAGAGGAAATAAAAGCTTTAAAACCAAGTATGGTTATTTTATCTTTTGGTTTGAATGATATGGAAGGCGACTTAGATTCTCTAAAGGGTGGCTATGGTGCGGTTTATGCAAAAGAAATTAAGAAAGTGCTAAAAATCGTTCCGGATGCAAAGATTTATGTGCTTTCTATCTTACCAGTTACAAGTTCCGCTATTTCTAATTCCCCTCCACTAAGTAATATTTCACACTATAATAAAGCGCTGAAGAAGATGTGTAAGAAGTATCATTGGGTTTATGTAGATGGTTCAAATCTTATTGATGATGATTCAATCTATGAAGGGGATGGTATCCACTTTAAAGGTAGCTTTTATGATACTTGGACGAAGTATATTGCGCAATCTATCATGGATAATGAAGATTAACGAATCAATTTTTCAAGTGAAGTAGATTCAATTTGCACTTCATTTTGTGCATTGAATCTACTTTTTTTATGCGTTTTATGCTACTATTCGTTTCAGATAAAGGGACAATTATGATTAAGAAGAAAAATACTAGTATAGGATACTTCTTAGGATTCGTATTGTTTCGGTATGAGTCTTTTTGTCTTTTAAGAGTGAGCTCATCCAGGTATTTAAAATAAAAGGTAGCTTACAGTATTGCGTTTATGACGGAGGATCCGCAATGAAAAAAGGTTTAATATTTCAAGGAATTATTTTCCTTTGCATCTTGATATTTATTGGACAATTTTTTTACAGTCCAAAAGATAGTTCCGCACCATTTAATACAGTCGTATCATCTTCCATTTCCATATTGAAGAAAGAAAATTATATTCAAGAAGACAATCGGAATATGCGTCGTTTCTTATCTATTGATCCAACGGTGTATCAATCTATTTCGTATTATAAAAATAAAGATGATATGGAAGCTAGTGAACTTGTGGTTGTTCAATTTAAAGATCATGGACAAGCTCAAGCTTTTAGTGATGCGATGGAAAAACGTATGCAGAATCAAGAAAATACGTATGGTGGATACTTACCGAAACAAGCAGATTTAGTAAAAAAAGGGGTTGTATATACCCAGGCAAATTATGGTTTATATGTAGTAAACAAAGATGCAGATCAAATTCTTACGAATTTTAAAGATGCCTTAAAGAAAGGAGATTCAAAATGACATTTTCTAGTTTGATTTTCCTTTTTGGTTTCTTACCAATTATTCTTGTTTTATATCATGTGATTCCTACTGGATTCATGAAAAATATCTTATTGATTTTAGCAAGTTTTCTTTTTTATGCTTGGGATTCCCCCATTTATCTTATTCTTTTAGTGCTTTCGATATTATGGAATTACAGTGCCGGAATCAACCTTTCTAAGGCAAGCGATAATAAGAAACGCAAGCGGCTTTTCTGGCTTTCGGTTGCGGTGAATTTACTTATTTTGGCTTTCTTTAAATATGCGAATTTTATTGTAAGCATTTTAAATAGTTTTTCTTTATCACTTCAACCATTTAGTTTTCACTTACCAATTGGTTTATCTTTCTTTACTTTTAGTGCGATTTCTTATTTGGCCGATGTATATATGGAAAAGGTTCCGGTACAGAAGAATTTAATGAAATTAGCTTTATATATTTCATTCTTTGGCAAAGTGAATATGGGACCTATTGTTCAATATAATCAAATGGAAGATCAGCTCCAAAAACGTGATTGTACCTTTGAAGATTTTAAAGAGGGAATCTTCTTATTTTTCAAAGGTTTATTTAAAAAGGTTCTCTTAGCGGACCGTTTGGCTTTGCTCTTTGCCGGACTGCAGCACAATGGTACGGTTCTTGGTACTTGGTTATTTGCGATTAGCTATATGTTACAAATCTATTTTGATTTCTCTGGTTATAGTGACATGGCCATTGGATTATCCCGATTATTTGGTTTCCACTTTAAACCAAACTTTAACCATCCATATTGTGCAATCAGTGTACAAGATTTCTGGAGAAGATGGCATATATCCTTGTCTCAATGGTTTAGAGATTACATTTATATTCCACTTGGTGGAAATCGAGTTTCTACCAAGTTATATATTCGGAATATCTTTGTGGTTTGGTTCTTAACGGGTTTATGGCATGGAGCTAACTGGACCTTTATTGTATGGGGTGTATATTATGGCTGTTTCCTTTTGTTGGAAAAATTTGTCTTAAATAAAGTTTTTGAAAAATGTCCAACTTGGATTCGCAGAGTGTATACATTATTGGTTGTATTGATTGCCTGGGTTTTCTTTATGAGCCCATCCATAAGCAAAGCTTTACAAACCATTGCATGTATGTTTGGTGTGGGTGCCAAAGGGTTAATCAATACAGAAGTTTTCTTCTATCTAAAGAACTACTTCTTATGTATTGTCTTTGCGTGCATCCTCAGTGGAAATACGTATAAATACTTCCAAAGAGCCAACTTTGTATGCTTTAAAAACAAGGCGCATCTTGTGATGAGTATTGTATATATTGTTTTATTCTTTATCAGTGTTTCATTTATTGTTTCAAGTACATTTCAAACGTTCTTATATTTTGCGTTCTAGAAAGGAGCACCTATGCATCAACAAATCGAAAAAGCTAAAAAAATCCTATGCCGCTTCTTTCTTATCGTGATTGTAGTTGGCCTGGTCGGTAATATCATTTTGCCAGATAAAGATATGTCAGCCTTAGAAAATCGTTCTTTAGCGAAGTTTCCTACCCAAATCAATAAAGATTTTTTTAAGAACTTGGAAACATATTATTCGGATCAATTTATTGGGCGGAATGCTTTCTTACATTTAAACTACTGTGCGCAAAAAGCATCGGGCGTATCTAAAATTCAAGATGTTTATTTAGGTAAACATCAATTAATTGAAGATGTGGCCAAGCCAAACAAAGAACAAGAACAAAGAAACTTAGATGCGATAAATGCCTTTGCGAAGAGTAATAAACATTGTAAGTTCCAATTTATGTTGGTTCCTAATGCCGTAAATATTCAAAAAGATAAGCTACCAGCTTTTGCGAAAACCGCAGATCAAAATACGCAAATCGATGCAGTGTATCAAAGTTTAAATGAGAAAATTAAAAAAGTAGATACACGACCTATCTTAAATCAACATAAAAATGAATATTTATATTATAAAACGGATCACCATTGGACCAGTTTAGGTGCTTATTATGGAGCAAAAGCTTTAAATAAGAATATTTCCTTAGATGATTATCAAGCTATGTCAGTTTCTAATCATTTTAGAGGAACCTTGGAAAGTAAAACTGGATCTGTTTTATTAAAGGATTCCATTGATATTTATCCACCAAAAAAATTGGATTATATTGTGACCTATGGTTCAACTTTAAAAACCACAAGATCAATTTATCAATCCAAGCCATTACAAGAAAAAGATCAATACCAAGTTTTCTTTGGAGGAAATGAAGGTATGATTAATATTTCTGTTAACAATAACTCGAAAAAACACTTGTTGTTGATCAAAGACTCTTATGCCAATGAATTGGTTCAATTCTTATTGCCATATTACCGAACTATTACTATTATTGATCCAAGATACTATTTTGATGATATCAATCGCCAAATGAAAACAGATCTAATTACTGATGTATTATTTGTTTATAACACAAATACTTTTGTACAAGATACATCTTTGGCAGATTGTATTGGTGCCAATTAATCTCACTGAAAAGTGGGATTTTTTTATTAGCGAAAATCTAAGCGCTTACAGCGGAATTTGGTGATTTTATGCAAGTGTGTTAGGATATACAAGGGTAGAAAGGAGGAGAGAATGAGAAAAAAGAATAAAATTGTTTTATATTTTGTAGTTTATTTGCTTCTTTTTTGTGGATATACTTCGGTAAATAAAGTGCTTGCAGCAGAAACCACTCCAACTGCGATTAGTGAAACTAGTGAATCCGCAGATCAAAATAATTCGACAACATTAAATGAATCGAATCAATCCGTAGACGGAACAACTCCAGCAAGTCAGAATACATCGACTTCTGTAAAATATGAAAGCCATGTCCAAAATAATGGATGGCAAGAAGAAAAGAAAGATGGAGAATTAAGTGGAACAACAGGCGAAAGCAAGCGATTAGAAGCTGTTAATATTTCTTTAGTAAATCCCGAATACAAAGGGAACATTAATTATCAAGCCCATGTACAAGATATTGGTTGGCAAACAACCGTTTGGGGCGGAGAAGTTGCTGGAACAGTAGGCCAAGCAAAAAGATTAGAAGCTGTTAAAATGTGGTTAACAGGTGATATGGCGAATTATTACAGTATCCAATATCGTGTTCATATTCAAGATATTGGTTGGCAAGATTGGGCTCGTGATGGAATTATTGCCGGAACAATAGGTTTAGGTAAACGCATTGAAGCGATAGAAATTCGCTTAATAGATTTGCGTACAGTAGACCCAGATATTTATTACTCATCCCATGTACAAGATAAAGGCTGGACCGGTAACGTACAAAATGGTCAAACGTCTGGAACAACTGGACAATCAAAAAGAGTGGAAGCCTTTACGGTAGGATTAAACAATTCTAAATATAGTGGTGATGTAATTTATAAAGGCCATGTACAAGATATTGGATGGCAAAACTGGGTTAAAAATGGTCAAGTTGCTGGAACAACTGGCTTAGGGAAGAGCCTACAAGCCATATGTATTGCTTTAACTGGAAATATAGCCAATGATTATTCAATTTATTACCGCGTACATTCAAGTGATTTTGGTTGGTTAGATTGGGCTAGTGATGGAAATGTTGCTGGAACAACTGGCTTAGGAAAAGCTATTGAAGCAATCCAAATTCATTTAATGAAAAAAATTGATTTAAAAGCTCTTGAAACAAATAGTGAAGTATCATCTATTTGTGATAAAAAAGGTTATAAAAATGGAGCTGTAGTAAAAGAATGGAAAAACATCAATGGAAATAGTTACTACTTTGGAAATGATGGTGTTTTAGTTGTTAACCAATCCATTAAAAAAGATGGAAAACAAGGTTATGTAAATAAATTTGGAAAGTTCGTTCTTTCTAATTCAGGTTTACCTAGTAATGATTTTGTTTGGAATGGTCCTAAATTAACAGCTCAAATGGGTGTTAACTATGGCCCAACTGGCAAAGAAACATATTACAATTTACCAATGGGTGGTGTCGTTGCGATTATGCGTGGCTTAGGTTATTCGGAAGCAGAATATCCTTATTGGGTTCGTAGCGATGGTGTAAAAATGTTTGGTAACTATGTTATGGTTGCTGCGCATCTAGGTGTTTTCCCAAGAGGTTCTTTAGTAAACTGTAGTTTAGGAAAAGCCATTGTATGTGATACAGGATCTTTTGCTTATGGAAATCCTTATCAATTAGATATCGCCACAAATTGGTAGATAGAAATAAAATTCTATATAGAATTTTATGATTTAGAGGGAGGGATTCTATGAAGAAAAAAGATTATTCACTTTGTGTTTGTTTTGTTATTTTTGTGATGTGCTTTTTTGGCTTTGTTTCAATAAACAAAGTTTATGCTTCAGAAGTAACTCCGGATGAAATCTCTGAAGTAAATGAATCAAATGAATCCTTAGAACAGACAACTCCAACAAGTGAGAACACTTCTACTTCGGTAGATTATGAAAGTCATGTCCAAGACAAAGGATGGCAAGAAGAAAAGAAGGATGGAGAAGTTAGCGGTACAACTGGTGAAAGTAAGCGAATTGAAGCCGTTAATATTCAATTAGAAAATCAAGAATATCAAGGAAATATTAATTATCAAGCCCATGTACAAGATATTGGTTGGCAAACAACCGTTTGGGGCGGACAAGTTGCAGGTACAACTGGGCAAAGCAAACGACTAGAAGCAATACGTATTTGGTTAACTGGCGATATTGCAAATTATTACAGCATTCAATATCGTGCGCATATTCAAGATATTGGTTGGCAAGATTGGGCTTGTGATGGAATTATAGCCGGCACAACAGGCCTAGGTAAACGATTAGAAGCTTTGCAAATTCGCTTGGTTCGAATCAACAATCAAGCTGATCCAGAAATCCATTACACATCGCATGTGCAAGATTATGGCTGGCAGTCAAATAAAACCGATGGACAAATTTCCGGAACAACCGGACAATCAAAAAGAGTGGAAGCCTTTACGGTAGGATTAAACAATTCTAAATATAGTGGTGATGTTATTTATCGAGCCTATGTACAAGATATTGGATGGCAAAACTGGGTTAAAAATGGTCAGATAGCTGGAACAACTGGATTAAGTAAACAATTAGAAGCTATTCGTATTGCATTGAATGGAAATATTGCAAAAAATTATTCAATTTATTACCGCGTACATTCAAGTGATTTTGGTTGGTTAGATTGGGCTAGTGATGGAAATGTTGCTGGAACAACAGGCTTAGGAAAAGCTATTGAAGCAATCCAGATTCATTTAATGAAAAAAATTGATTTAAAAGCCCTTGAAACAAATAGCGAAGTATCATCTATCTGTGATAGAAAAGGTTATAAAAACGGAGTAGCAGTAACCGGATGGAAAAACATCAATGGAAATAGTTACTACTTTGGAAATGATGGTGTTTTAGTTGTTAACCAATCCATTAAAAAAGATGGAAAACAAGGATATGTAAATAATTTGGGTAAATTTGTGCTTTCAAATAATGGCATTTTCATGCATGGAATCGATATTTCAGAATGGAACTATGATATCGATTTAACACCTTATAAGGATAATTTTGTCATTATTCGTCTTGGTTGGTATAACACGTTAGATAAGAAAGCATTAAGAAACATTCAATTATGTGAACAATTAGGTATTCCATATGGTGTTTACTTGTATTCATATGCAACAAGTATTGAAGAAAGTAGAATGGAAGCTAATTTTGTTTTAAATCAATTAAGTCATTGTAGTAATTTACGTGTTGGCGTTTGGTATGACATGGAAGATGCAGATAACTATAAGGCCAATCGTGGATCTTTGGTTGGCTCATTAATGACCAACATGTGTAATACATTCTGTTCCATTTTACAGAATGCTGGTTACTATACAGGTGTTTATTCGAGCTCTTCATGGTTTAATTATTATTTGACCAATCTAAATACAAATATTCCTAAATGGGTTGCTCATTGGGATAACAATGATGGTCAATTACATTCGAATTTATCAAACATGGCTGTACTACACCAATATACAAGCATACCATTAGATCAAAATGTAATGTATGTACCTTTAGAAACATTTAAATTAAAATAATTAAATCAAGTTGAATGAAGGAATTTGTTTATGTGTTCTTATGTGAAAACGTAAGACGAAATTGACAAGTTCCTTTTTTTGTGGATATAATTCTTTTATGAGTAAAAAAGAGAAGAACAAAAATCCAAATAGAAAAAGTCCTTTGATATGTGTGATTTCTATTATTAGTATTTTATTAGCAATTGCTTTAATTATTAAAGTAATAAAGATTGATATTTTACCTTTAAATTTTGAAATTACGATATTAGGGGCTGTTTTATTATTAACTTTAATCCTATTTATTTTTTATAATTTTACGAGTCATTCAAAGATTGCACGTGTTTTTGGTGGCTTTATGATTATTGTTGTTACATTGTCTTATGGACTTGGATATTTCTATTTATACAAGACAGCTGGAATGCTTTCTACTATTTCAACTTCAAGTTCTGGAAGTGGAACAAAATTAGGCTCTTTATCAGATGAGATGACCAACAATGTTTCAGTGATTGTGATGAAAAGTTCAAATTATAGTTCTTTAAAAGATTTATCCGGCAAAAAGATTGGAACTACTTCAGAATTAGATACCAAAAGTACAGAAAAGAGTTTAGAAGATATTAAGAAAATGATTGATTTTGATCAAGAAGATTATCCAAATTACTACCAAGAAATGACAGATTTATATGATGGCACAATTGATGCAGTGGTTTTAGATGAGTCTAGTCGTGGCTTGGTTTATGATATTGATCAATTTCAAGATATTAGTCAAGTAACGAAAGTTGTACATACGACTTCTTATAAAACTCCACGTGAACATGCCATTGTGGATTCAAAGCATCCTGTGGATGTAACAAAAGATCCTTTCACAATTTATTTTAGTGGAAATGACTCATTTGGTAACATTCAGGAAACAGGTCGTACGGATTCTAATATGCTTGTGACAGTAAATCCAAAATCTCATCGGATTTTAATGACAAGTATTCCTAGAGATTACTATGTACCTGTTGCTTGTGCAGAGGATGCTACAGATGGTTGCCCGGATGGTCAAAAAGATAAATTAACGCATACAGGATTATATGGTGTCCAAACTACAATTAGTACAATTGAAGATTTTATGGATATTGATATTAATTATTATGTTCGTGTAAATTTCTCGAGCCTTACAAATATTGTGGATGCCATTGGTGGAGTTGATGTAAATGTTGGTCAGGGCTTAGCCGTAGATCAATTCTATACGGATGGTACAGTTGGTGGAGTTGTTGAAGGTGAGAACCATTTAGATGGACAGAAAGCTCTGGCGTATGCCCGTGAGCGTTATGCATATGAAGATGGGGATATGCAACGTGTAAAAAACCAGCAGCAAGTTCTTAAAGCTATTATTAAAAAAGTAAAATCTCCAAGTATGTTATTGAACTATACATCTTTAATAGATGCGATTGGTAGTGCAATTGAAACGAATATGCCTAGTTCTTCCATCACAAATTTTGTGAAGTTCCAATTGGCTTCAAATAGTGATTGGAAGTTTGAATCATATCCAATGATTGGAGATACAGGAATGGAATTTAGTCCTAGTTTAGGTGATACAGCTTCTGTTACCTACCAAGATAGAGGAAGTATAGAAACTGCCCATGATAAGATTGAGGCAATTTTGAATGGAGAAAATGCTTCTTCGGTTAAAGATAAGGCGAAACAATTAGATGATTCTGATGTTACTGGAGATGATGATAGTCAGGCTCAAACCGGAACGGGTTCTTATCAGGATTATACGCAATCTGCTGAAACTTATGTGCCAGATGATTCTCAAGATAGTTCTTACGAAGATCAAACAACTTATGATGATTCTAGTTCCAATCAAGGTTATGATGATAGCTATTCAGATTATGGCTATGGAGAATATTAAAATTAAAAATCGGACAGAAATTGTTTTGTCCGATTTTTTGTAGTTTGTAGGCAAAAAGAAAAAGTTTTGGTATACTAATTAAGGTTTTGCTAGAAGAATGTCATAAATATACAATAAAGTGTTTCTTGGAGGATTCTTTATGAAAAAAAGTAAGAAATTTGTGATTTTTGCTTGGATTATTTCTATTTGGATGATTATTTCATCAGCTTTAGTTTTATATCATGTATTTGATTTACAGATGTTACCGATGCAGATATTAGGCATGGTATCTATTATTGTTTTATTAATTGTTGTAATTTTATTGTTATTACTTCATTTTGTTTCAAAGAAAACCATTAGTCGAGTTTTTTCTTCTATCTTAATTTGTTTATTTAGTGTAGTAATGGTTATTGGAAATTTGTATTTGATTCGGACAAATGACTTTATCTCGTCTGTTTCTGAACAAAAGGAAAGAGTCAAACATACGGTGGCTGTTTATACACTAAAAGACTCAAAAGTTAAAAAATTAGAGAAATTAGATAATAAAACAGTAAGTATATTAAAGAAAATCGATTCTGTAGGTACCCAAAAGAGTTTAAAAGATATCAAGAAACAAGATGTGACAATCAAACAAAAAATGTATGATAGCGTTCAAGCTATGGTAAAAGGGTTATATGATAAAGAAGTGGATGCGATTATTTTAAATACTTCTTATGTTTCAAATGTTACGGATATTGAAGAATATAAAGATTTCCGTGATAAAACCAAAGTAGTTTATAAAACGGTCTATTATACAAAAGATAAAACAGATGCTTTAGCGGTGAGTGATATTACTACACACCCATTTACCATTGAAATCAGTGGAAATGATGCATATGGGGATTTAGAAGAAGATTCACGTTCTGATGTGAATATGTTAGTTACGGTAAATCCTAATACATCTACAGTTTTATTAACGAGTATCCCAAGAGATTACTATATTCAATATGCCTGTGAAGATAATGAATGTCCAGTTGGTGAACTAGATAAATTGACGCATACAGGTATGTCAGGAGTAGATACTACGCGTGATACCTTATCTCAGATGTTAGGTGTCGACATCAATTATATTGCTCGTATTAATTTTGATGGGGCAAAGAATATTGTCGATGCACTTGGCGGTGTAGATGTTAATGTAGATAAAGGACTTTCTGTAGATAAATTTTATACGAATCCTGACTATGGTGTTCATGAAGGTGTAAACCACTTAGATGGGGCTGGTGCCCTAGCTTTTGCCAGAGAACGTTATGCTTATGAAGATGGAGATAAACAAAGGGTTCGTAATCAACAAATTGTTTTAGAAGCTCTTGTAAAAAAAGCAATTTCTACGGATGCAGTGAAAAACTATACAAAACTTCTCGATGCAATGAAGGGATGTTTCCAAACAAATATGTCGAACGAAGAGATTAAATCTTTTATTAAATTCCAACTTCAAGCAAATCCTTCATGGAAGTTCGAACATTATGTTTTAGATGGATATGGAGATCAATTGTATTGTGCTGCTAGTGGACAAGATGCTTCTGTTCTTGTTCCAGATCAGAGAACAATTGATATTGCTTCTCAAAAAATTAAAGCGGTATTAAATGGGCAAAGTTCAGATACCGTATCAGATGAATTAACAGGTGAACAGACGATTCCTGATTATATGGCCAATGCCGTTAGCGTTGGAATGAAAGATGATACAAGTGAGGATACAAGTGCTTATCAAGATCCTAGTGTTTATCAAGACACTGGATCTTATGCAGATGAATCCGCTTATGATGGGTCAAGTTATGATTCTATGGATTATTATGATCCTGAACAGTATTACTAGAGAGGTCGACTCTCTAGTTTTTATGTGAAAATGACAAAAGGGTAAAATTATGTTAAAGTTAAAATGTTTGAATTGAGGTACTGCTATGAATAAAAACAATGCGATTGAAGTACGCAATATGTCAAAAAGTTTTAAAGTAAATAGTGATAAAGCTAATACCTTGAAAGAGAAACTTTTGTTTTGGAATCGTGGTGAAACAGAAGTACATCAAGTGTTAAAAAATATAAATATCAATATAAAAAAAGGAGAAACCGTTGCATTAATTGGAACTAATGGATCAGGTAAATCTACTTTATTAAAATTAATGACACGGATTATTTTTCCTAATGAAGGTACGATTGAATTAGATGGAAAAGTAACATCTTTACTAGAACTAGGAGCAGGTTTCCATCCGGATTTCACAGGAAGAGAAAATATTTATTTCAATGCTTCTATTTTTGGCTTAACACGTAAAGAAATAGACGACCGGATGAATCAAATTATTGAATTTTCTGAATTGGGTGAATTTATTGATAGCCCTATTCGTACGTATTCTTCAGGTATGTATATGCGTCTAGCTTTTTCCGTAGCTATTAACGTAGATGCAGATATTTTATTGATTGATGAAATTCTAGCTGTAGGCGATCAGCATTTTCAGGATAAGTGTTATGCAAAGCTAAAAGAATTAAGAGATTCCGGAAAAACAATTGTTATTGTTACGCATAGTTTAGGTGTAGTAAAAGAATTATGTCATCGAGCTATTTGGATTTATAAAGGGGAATTCCGTTTAGATGGAGACCCAGCTTACGTCATTGATGAGTATTTAAAACAAGTGGCAAAGGATCATCACGAAGAAGTGAAAAAGAAAATAGATTCTGGGGAAATTCGTAAAACAGGAATTGTTTTTATTGATCGGCCAAAAGACTTTGCCAAAATGAAGAAGAGTGAAAAAACTATATTCCTCGGTTGGGAGATTTCTACCGATGAAAATTCATTTATCTCTGTTAAAGTGGATGGAAATAAAGTAGAAAATGTTCAGAGGACGAATAGACAAGATGTTTACGAAACTTATTGTGAAGAGTATGCCGGTTTCCTAGACGCAGATACGATTGGTTGGCAAGCTATTGTAGATACAACTTCTATGGAAAGTGGAGAGCATGAATTTACAATTGAATGTTGTGACGAAAATAATCAAGTTTTGGCAAATAAATCAATTAGCTTTTCATTAGAATAGTGAGGGACAGAATGCAAGTTTTTAAAGACATATATGCATATAGAGAATTGTTAAAAACAAATATAAAAAAAGATATTCGTGGTAAATATAAAGGGTCTTTTTTAGGCGTTCTTTGGTCTTTTATTAACCCTTTGCTACAAGTTATGGTTTATGCTATCGTATTCCCATTTATTATGGGAACTAGAGGGGTAAATACTGGAGACAATTATGTAGTATATTTGATTACGGGTATTATTCCATGGACTCTATTTATTACTGTTGTCCAGCAAGGAACAACCTGTATCAAAGCTAATGCTGGAATTATTAATAAAGTGTACTTTCCTAGAGAGATACTTGTTATCTCGCAAGCTTGTAGTGCTTTAATTAACTTTTTTATCTCTTGTTTAATTATTCTTGCATTTTGTTTGTTCTATGGAATTGGTATTTCGTATCATTTGATTTTGATACCTGTATTAGCTTTGGTTGAAACGATATTAAGTTTAGGTGTAGCTTTTTTCTTATCTGCATTAAATGTATATATTCAAGATATTGAATATATTATTGGCTTTATTTTGAATATGGGATTTTATGCATCACCAATTGTTTATCGTTTGGAAATGTTTTCTAGTTCAAGTATTCTATATACGTTAATTCAAATTAATCCCATAACCATGTTAATTGATTGTTATAGAGATGTCTTTGTGCAACATGTATTTCCTCCGATGCAATCTATTGGCATAGTTTTTGTTGTTGGGATTGTATTCTTGCTTGTTGGATATGCTGTATTTAAAAAATTAGAAAAAGGATTTGCTGAGGAGTTGTAATTAAAAGGGTATGAAAAGTTATAGTATAGATAAATATTGGGTACATAAATCCAAAGATAGTTCAATTTCGTATCTTTATTTAGGTGGCTGGACAATCAGCTTAATAGATAACGAAAATCCTTTTGAGTTGTTAGTAAATAATAATAAGACCCCTTATCATTTGAAAACTTTTGCTAGAAAAGATGTACAAAAGAAATACAAATTATCTTCTAGTTCTGTTGGTTTTGAAGTTTTTGTAGAAGTAAATGAAACTATTAATAAAGTCGATTTCAGTATTTTTGATCAAGAAAATCATTGTGAACATATATTGTTTAATGAAGAGGAATTAGTCCAAAAGGATGCAGAGTTTAAATATGTTATTGATAAGGTAAATAAGGTTCAGAAACAAGACTTAACTGAAATTCAGGTTTTGGGATGGGCTGTTTTTGATATGGATTCTATTGTTGATTTTGACGTTTTAGAAAATAAAAAATCTATTGATTTTTCTTTGCAGCGAATGGCTCGTTTGGATGTAGTTCAAAATTATTTAGCTTTGGGCAATGCAAAATATTGTGGCTTTATGATTTCATTTCAAGGTCAAGAAAACAAGAAATATAATCTTTGTCTAAAATGTGCAGGGCAACAACAAATTGTACCAATCAAACAAAATACTCAGCGATTTGATTCTAAAGTTAAGACTATTGCTGCAAATTTAAATCGAGATAATATTTTGTATGCAAAAGAATTTATTAGAGATAATGGTTGGAAAGAATTTATACGTACTTTAACTTACGGAAGAGAACGAGCACATTATAATCGTTGGTTTTTAACGCATCGAATTTCTAAAGCTGATATAGAAAAACAAAAGCAAGTTCAGTTTTCTTATCAACCTAAAATAAGCATTATTGTAGCTACTTTTAATACTGCGAAAGAATTCTTAGATGACATGATAGGAAGTGTTCTAAAGCAATCCTATTCGAATTGGCAATTATGTATTGCTGATGGATCTGATTCAAATTTTGTGATTGATTATTTGGAAGCAAAATATAAAAATAATAATCAAATTGTTTGGAAGAAATTAGAAAAGAATTTTGGAATTTCCGGTAATATGAATGGGGCTTTGGAATTAGCTGATGGAGATTATGTTGGTTTATATGATCATGATGATTTTTTAGAACCAAATTGTTTATTTGAGGTTGTTCAATCGCTACAAGATTTTAAATATGACATCATTTACACAGATGAAGATAAATATGACAATGATGCAAAGATTTATCAGGACCCAAACTTTAAACCAGATTATAATGTAGATCTTTTCCGTTCACATAATTACATTACCCATTTCTTTTGTGTGAATAAGAAGATTATTGATCAAGTTGGAGGAATGAATCCTGAATTTGATGGTAGTCAAGATTATGATTTTATGTTTCGCTGTATAGAGAAAGCCAATGCGATTTATCATATTCCTAAAATTTTGTATCATTGGAGAATTCATCCACTTTCTACTGCGGGTAATCCGGAAAGTAAAATGTATTGTTATGAGGCAGGGCAGAAAGCAATTCAAGCACATTATGATCGTACGGGTGTAGATGCCAAAGTAGAAATGATGCCTAAGCCATATTATGGTCTGTATCATACAACGTATAGTACGAAGGATAATCCTTTAGTTTCAATTATTATTCCGAATATGAACCACAAAGATATTTTAAAAACATGTATAGATTCTTTGTTTGAAAAAAATATCTATTCTAATTTTGAAATTATCATTATTGAAAATAATAGTAATCAACAAGAAATATTTGATTACTATAAAGAATTAGAAACGCTTCATACGAATGTCCATGTTGTGTATTGGGAAGGAATTTTTAATTATTCAGCTATCAATAATTTTGGCGTGAAAGCGGCTAAAGGAGATTATTTCTTATTCTTGAATAACGATACAGAAGTAATTTCACCTAACGCTATTAAAGAAATGTTAGGATGCTGCATGCGACCAGAAGTAGGGATTGTAGGTGCTAAACTTCTTTATGCAGATGATACGGTACAACATGCTGGAGTCGTTGTTGGTTTTAATAATTATGCGGGTCATGTATTTACCGAAATTGGTAAAGATGATTTTGGATATATGATGCGACCTATCATTAATTGTGATTATTCTGCTGTTACAGCGGCTTGTATGATGGTGAAAAAATCAGTATTTGAAGAGGTAGATGGATTTGATGAACAATTTGAAGTGGCATGTAACGATGTAGATTTCTGTTTACGTGTAAGACAATTAAATAAATTGGTTGTTTATAATGCTTTTGCATTGTGGCATCATTATGAGTCTAAATCTAGAGGTTATGAGAATTCACTAGAAAAAGTAGAACGTTTTGAAGCGGAAACAAATAAATTTTATAAGCGTTGGAAATCTTTTATAGACCAAGGCGATCCGTATTATAATAAGAACTTTAAAATAGAGTATGGACCTTTCAAATATGACAAAGAGTAATGGAGGCAAGAAAAATATGCAACACACATCTTCTTTAGATGATGTTATAGTTAAAATCGAGCAATATGTTTTAAATGCTGAGAAAACTCTTGTTACAGTTGTCGGATATGCATATGCCACAGATTCGCATCCTGTTGAACTAAAGTTACTAGATTCTGAGTATAATGAAGTACGATGTAATATTACTTTTCAAAATCGTGGTGATCTTGTTCAAGAAGGATTAGTTGATATTAAAAATCAAAAAGTTGGTTTTAGAATTTTATTTGAAAGTAATAAGATAGGAAAACATTTTCTTTCTGTCAAACATAATCAAGAGACGGGAGTTATTCAAATTAAAAAACCTAGTAAGTTAGGGCTTGTGGGAAAATATCTTTCTGCTTTAAATGTAAAAAATGTAGTAAAAGCAGTTGCTTATTTAAAGAATTATGGAGTGGGTAAATTTATAGAGCGTTTACAGTTCGGACCTAAAAAAGAGATAGATTATAATGAATGGAGAAAACATTTTGTTTTAGACAAAGAACAATTAGAAGCACAAAAAGAATATACTTTTGCTTATTCGCCAAAGATTAGTTTAGTTGTAGCTACTTTTAATACACCTATTATGTATTTGAAAGAAATGATAGATTCCGTTATGAATCAAACATATTCAAATTGGGAATTATGTATTGCAGACGGAAGTACGAATGATGAAGTGATACACTATTTGAATCATTCTTATTCGGATTCAAGAATCAAGATAACCCGTTTAGATAAGAATTATGGAATTGCAGGAAATATGAACGAGGCCATAAAAATATCTACGGGTGATTATATTGCTTTATACGATCATGACGATACTTTAGAACCACAGACTCTATTTGAATTTGTCCAATTATTGAACGAAAATCCAAATATCCAAGTAATCTATTCGGATGAAGATAAAATTAATGAAGATGGTTCAACCTATTTTCAACCGCATTTTAAACCGGATTTTAATATTGATTTACTATGCTCAGTAAACTATATCTGTCATTTTTTCATGGTTTCCAAAACAATTGTCAATGAAGTTGGCTTATTGGATAGTGCATTTGATGGTGCTCAGGATTATGATTTTATTTTCCGTTGTACAGAAAGAGCAGGTTCGGAGAACATTTATCATATTCCTCATGCTTTATATCATTGGCGAATGCATCAAGCCAGTACAGCAGAAAATCCTGAAAGCAAGATGTATGCTTTTGATGCAGGAACTAGAGCTATCCAAGCACATTATGATCGAGTGGGGATTCATGCAACAGTTGAAAAAGGAAAATTCTTAGGTATTTATCGTACGCATTATATTTTAGATAGTCATCCAAAAGTATCTATTATTATTCCTAATAAAGATCACATTGATGATTTATCTCGTTGTATCAATTCCATTGTGAATCATGCAACTTATGATAATTACGAAATAATTGTGGTAGAAAATAATAGTACGGAACAATCAACTTTTGAGTACTACAAAGAGATACAAACACAATATGATTGTGTAAAAGTAATTATGTGGAAAGATGAGTTTAATTACTCTGCAATTAATAATTATGGCGTTCAGCATGCGGATGGAGACTATATTTTGTTGCTAAATAATGATACAGAAGTGATTAGTCCTGATTTTATAGAAGAAATGTTAGGCTATTGTATGCGACAAGATGTAGGTGCAGTTGGGGCTCGATTATTTTATGAAGATGATACCATTCAACATGCTGGTGTAATTATTGGTATTGGTGGAATTGCAGGACATTGTTTTATAGGACGTCCAAAGAATCATTATGGCTATTTTAATAGAATATTATGTGCCCAAGATTATAGTGCTGTAACGGCTGCCTGTATGATGGTTGATCGAAAGATTTTTGAAGAAGTGCATGGCTTAAATGAAGACTTTAAAGTAGCATTTAATGATATTGATTTATGTATGAAAATACGTGAGAAGGGTTATTTAGTAGTCTATACTCCTTTTGCGGAACTTCATCATTATGAATCTAAATCTAGAGGAATGGAAAATACGCTAGACAAAATTGATCGTTTTAATCATGAAATTGAATTATTCCAAAATAGATGGTCAGATATTTTAAAAGATGGAGATCCATTTTATAATCCAAATTTATCATTAAAATATCCAGATTTTAAGTTGAAAAAAATGTCTGATTTTATAGAAGAATCTTAGAGGGAGAGCGTAATGTTTTCTCTCTTTTTGAATATGTAATAGCTTTATGGCATAATATTTTTAGATATATGAGGGGTTGCTTGTTTATATGACTCAAATTGGTTTGTTGAATTGTATAGTTGATGCCATCTTTGCAGCAATTATGCTTTATGTTATACCTTTTACGGATCCAACATTTCAGATGCGTTTATTTGTTGCATACATGTTTATGCAATTTTTGTGTGGGCGTTATAAACGCTTAGTGCTTTTAGCTACCGACGAATTAAAACTAAATGTATTAAGTCACATTTGGGCTTATATATTTGGTGTTCTAATTATTTGGTCTTATGCACCACAAGATATTTGGATTTTAATGGTTTACATTCTTCTATGTTTTATTTTTAGTATGTGGTTTGCCATATTTTCGCGCCATAAATTCCGAAGGAGATTTAAGCATAGAGTATTAGTTGTCGGTATCGGTGAGAGTGCAGAACGTTTTCGTCAGACGGTTGTAAAGAATCGTTTTAGTATGTTTGATATCCGAGCTTTTATTGATTGCAACGATACGGATTATTTTGAAAACATTCATCAAAGAAGATTGGTACATTCTAAAAGAATTTATGAATTTGGCCTAGTTGAACAGATTGTAACAGATCAGAGAATTGATACGGTGGTCATTGCCATTACGCAGTTGAACCAAAAGGATATTCAAAAAATCATGAATAAGGTCCAAGATCATGTGGATCATGTATTCTTTGTACCGAGAATGGAAAACCTTGTGACCTTCGATACGAAAGTCGAAGATTATGATGGTCAATTGTTGATTGCTAATTCTTCGGGAACAATGAATCAGTTAAACGTTATCTTTAAACGATTTATTGATATTGGTATTGGTATTATTGGTTGTCTTCTTTTAATTCCGTTAACGATTTATGTCAAAATTGTGAATTTGAAATATGGAGATAAAGGGCCTGTATTCTTTACACAAGATCGAATTGGAAAAGATGGCAAACTCTTTAAAATATATAAATACCGAACGATGGTGCAAGGTGCAGATAAAATACTTGAGAAGTTGATGGCAGAGAATCCATCTATTAGGGAAGAATATACAATTAATAAGAAATTAGCGCATGATCCTCGGATTACTAAAGCTGGTCAATTCTTACGAGAAAAAAGTTTGGATGAATTTCCTCAATTTATCAATGTAGTTAAAGGTCAGATGAGTGTTGTTGGACCTAGACCATATCTTCCAAAAGAAAAGGAAGACATGGGAGAAAACTACAAACATATTGTTTCTATGAAACCAGGATTATCTGGTATGTGGCAAACCCATGGAAGAAGTGATGTAACGTTTGAACAAAGACTTCTATTAGATAACTACTATGCGCATAACTGGAATATTTGGTTGGATTTAACGATTACTTATCGAACCATTAGTTTAGTCCTACATGGTAGAGGAGCACGTTAATTGTAATTCGAATAAACGAGAGCTATTGTAGCTCTCGTTTTTCGCAAATTTTGTGATTTTTCCACCATCATGTATAATGGTTGTGGTATTAGAGGAAACAGAATGCAGACAGTAACATTTTCTATCGTAATACAGTCAAATTATGATGATGCAAAAAAAACAATTCAATCAATTGAAACGTATACAATGCTTACTAAGACTATCTATGTGATAGATCTTTCTAATCAAAATAAAGATTCAAGGCAACGAATGGATTTTCAATGGTTTATTTCTCGTTATAGAGATATAGAATATATTCCGATGAAACGAAAAATGAATGTTGCCAGTGCTCATGATTATGTTCTTACTTTATTAGATTCGAATTATCATATTGTTTTATCTTGTGGAACTTATATAAAAGAAGATATTGTTACTCATTTAATGGATTATATGGATACACATTTAGACTGTGCTGTTTGCATGCCTAAGATTGTGGATTCTGTAGGAAATATTCAGAATGTATATCAAAATGAATGGACACTTTCTTCATTATTTTCAAGTCATGCAGCAGAAGATGTTGATTATACAAGTGAATTTAAAATTCCTGTTCTACGAAATAGTTTTTTTATGATTCAAACCAATTTGTTTAAAGAACTCCAAGGTTTTGATATTGATTTTAATGCTTTAGAAGACTTAGATTTCTCTAAACGTGTAAATGAAGTAGGAAACATTATTTACGTACCAGATAATACGGTTTATTGTGAAAAACTTCCTAAGCTTTCTTTTTCTTGTGAAGTACAAGGCTTACTTCAATATTTTCGTAAGTGGGGTTGGAAATAATGACTCGTCAGGTTTGTGTCTTACTTTCTACATATAATGGAGAAGAGTATATTCGAACACAATTGGATAGTGTATTGAATCAAGAAGATGTGGAAGTCTTTCTTTATATTCGGGATGATGGCTCAAAAGATCAAACAAGAGAGATTTTGCATGAATATGCAAAAAACAATGCCAATATATTTTTATTAGAAGGGAAAAATCTTGGCTTTGTACAAAGTTTTTGGACTTTAGTCAAAGAAACACGAGATTATGCTTTTTATGCGTTTTGCGATCAAGATGATATTTGGGATAAAGATAAATTAAAAGTAGCGGTTGCCTCTCTAATGGAAAATAAACCCATGTTATATACTTCAAATGTAATCTCGGTTAATAACGATATGGAAGTTTTAAAAGAAAAAGGCTTTCCGTTTGAAGGGGTATTATCTTATCCAGATGCTCTACAAAGACCTGTATTGCCTGGATGTACATTTGTTTGGAACAATGCATTACATAAAGAATTACAAAAGTATTCCGGTCCACAAGTGGCCCATGATTGGACAACGTATATTATCGCAAGTGCAATAGGGAAAGTCGTTTATGATACAAAGAGTCATATCCGTTATCGTATTCATGGAAATAATGCAATTGGTGTGGAATCCTTTTTAGGAAAGGTAAGTCATAAAATGCATCGCTTTATCCATAATGACTATAAAAATGTGAAATCGGACATTGCTCAAGCTATATTAGATATCTATTCACTTGATGAATATAAACAAAAAGTAACGATGTATTTTGCCCAATATAGAAAACATCCTTCTTACTTTTTTAAATTGATGCATTACAAAGAATATCGAAATTTGAATTTTATTTTTTTATTGATAACTAGAAAGGTGTAAGTATGCAAAGTGTTTCTGTTGCGATGGCCAGTTATAATGGCGAAAAGTACATTAAAGAACAGTTAGAATCTATTTTAAAGCAATTGAAAGACACAGATGAAGTAATTATTTCATTAGATCCTAGTACAGATGCAACAGAACAAGTCATTGCTTCTTTAAAGGATAAACGCATTCAAGTGATTCCTGGCCCTGGAAAAGGGGTTAAGAAGAACTTTGAGAATGCGATTATACATTGTAAAAACGACATTATCTTCTTATCCGACCAGGATGATATTTGGCTAGATGGGAAAGTAGAGGGTGTTTTGTCTGCATTTAATGAAGACACAATGGTTGTTATGCATGATGCGACGATTGTGGATAATGACTATAAAGTATTGATGCCTTCATTTTTTAAAATGAAAAATGTTAATACTGGATTTATTCATAATTTAATTAAAAATGGCTATATAGGCTGTTGCATGGCCTTTCGAAGAGAACTCGTAAAGTATATTGTTCCAATACCTACAAAGATTTATATGCATGATCAATGGATAGGTATGGTGGGAGATGAGTGTGGAGAAAATGTCTTAATCCAAAAATCTTATTTATATTATCGAAGACATGGAGATAATGTTTCTGAGATTCATCATGGCACTATTTTAGAAATGTTAGTGAAAAGAATCCATGCATTGGAAGCATATTTTGAATTGAAAAGAAGGTTGAAAAAATGATATCTGTTGCAATGGCCACCTATAATGGTGAAAAATTTTTAAAAGAACAATTGGATTCAATCTTCTCTCAGACCATGCCAATTGATGAATTGGTAATTTGTGATGACTGTTCAAAAGACAAAACCATAGAAATTATTCAATCTTATCAAAAGCGCTATCCTATCAAACTTTTTCAAAATGAGAAAAACTTAGGTTATAAACTGAATTTCAAAGAAGCAATGGATTATTGTTCTGGAGACTTTATTTTTTTATGTGATCAAGATGACATTTGGATGAAAGATAAAGTAGAAAAGATGATTTCTAAAATTCAAGGAAATAGTAAAATTCAGGCTTTAGCTTCTTCCTTTGTTTATATTGATTCAAAGGAAAATGAACTGCCTGTAAAACTTGAGCCAGGTAAATCAAATAACAATTTTTATTTTAAACCTGTAGAAAAAGGGGATTGTGTTCGAGTAGAGTTTGAAGAATTCTATAATCATAATTATTTTCAGGGATGTTCTTTAGTCATCACAAAAGCATTAAAGAACCAAGTAATAACTCATTTTAGTACTATGGTAGCCCATGATTATTTAATAAATTTTACTGCTGCTTTAAATGATGGCATGTATTTTTGGAATATTCCTTTGTTTAAATATCGTTTACATGGAAAAAATACAATAGGTGTTCAAGATATTAATGCTGGATTAATTCAAAAGATGCGTAATCGAAATACGTTTTATTTGCGAACTGTGACTGCAAAAGATGGAATAAAAATGTTATTGGCTCTACAAGAATCGAATCCATCTTTTTATAATCAAAGAAAAGAATATTACGATAAAAAAATACAATTCTATAAAGAACATATTAACGTATTAAAAGAGCGAAAATTTTTTCGATTACTTTTAGAAAATATGAATCCATATTATAGGGAGTTTAAAGGATTAGAATCAAGGGGTATGGATCTCTTATATGCGATAATGGGGTGAAGTTGAATTTTCGTTATTCACTCTTTATAATTATGATTGTTTGGAGAGAAAAAAGTATGAGTAAATTGAGAACGTTGGCTATTATACCTGCGTATAATGAAGCTTTAAATATAGAAAAAACAGTTCAAGATATTATGGAAAATGCACCAGATATAGATTACGTGATTGTTAATGATGGCTCTAAAGATAATACATTAGAAGTCCTAAAAAAGAATCACTTTAACTATATTGATGGATTTTGTAATCTTGGACTTTTCGGTGCTGTACAAACTGGTTTTAAATTAGCACTAGATGAAGGTTATGATATAGCTGTTCAATTTGATGGTGATGGACAACATTCTGCAAAATATATTAATGACTTAGTGCAAGGAATTGAAAGAGGTAATGACATTGTAATTGGATCTCGTTTTGTGAGTGAAGATAAGCCAATTACAGCACGTATGTTGGGCTCACGTTTGATTAGTTGGGCGATTAAAGTCATGACGGGTAAAACTATTAAAGATCCAACGAGTGGATTTAGAGCTTACAATAGAGCTTGTATAAAAGATTATGCAACAGATATGAATAATCCACCGGAACCGGATACTTTAGTTTATATGCTAAAAAAGAAAAGAAAAATCGAAGAAGTACAGGTACAAATGAGTGAAAGAGAATTTGGTGAATCATATTTGAATTTAACAAATACAATTAAATATATGAGTCGTATGTTAATTTCAATCTTTTTGATTCAACCATTTAGAAAGAGATAGATTATGTCAGGAAAGTTACAAATTGTTTTTATTTTAGCTAGTATATTAACCTTTGTGTTCGTAATAACAAAAATCCGAAAACAAGGTATGAACATTGATAAATCCATTGTGTGGATTTTATGGTCTATTCTTTTATTAATCATTTCTGTATTTCCAAAGTTGGCAGATTTCATTTCTTCTAGTTTAGGATTTATGACTACAAGTAATTTTATCTTTACATTGTTTATTTTCTTTTTATATATCATGTTATTTGATCAGGTGAGTCAGATTTCTAAATTACAAGAAAAACAAAAAGAATTGATTCAAAAATTGAGCATTAAAGAATATCGTGATCAGAGCAAAAAGTAAAATATTAGTCTTTATGCGCTATATTCTTTTGCTTCATCTCATTTAAAATATTATGCCAAAATTATATTTAACAGGACAATTTGCCAAGATGGCAAATGTGTCAGAAAGAACCATTCGTTATTATGATAAAATAGGGTTGTTAAAACCCTCTTTTGTTATGGATAATGGGTATAGACAATACAGTGAAAAAGATTTTATAAAGCTACAAAAAATATTGGCTTTAAAACATCTTGGATTTTCCATTGAAGATATTTTTCCAATGGTCACAAGTAACCAAAAGTTTGAAGATTCATTGAATCTTCAAATCTCTTTAGTTAATTCAAGAATTGCTCATTTGCAGGTTTTAAAAGATGCTTTACAGACTACGATACGCCAAATTGAAAATGATTCTTTTGATTGGAAAGATTTGATTTCATTAGTGCAAATGACCAACGATGATTCAAAGATTGTAGAACAATATATGGATTCGAATAATCTAAAAGTTCGTATTCAGTTGCATAACCAATTTTCTACAAATCCGCAAGGATGGTTTGCGTGGCTCTATAGTCAGATTGATTTTAATGGAGTAAACCGTTTGTTGGAAGTAGGTTGTGGAAATGGGCAATTGTGGGAAAATAATTCCATCAATTTAAGAAATAGAGAATTTTTCTTATCAGACAGTTCAGAAGGAATGATTAACGAAGTTCGACAGAAATTTGGCAAAGATTTTAATTGTATGGTGGTGGATTGCGAAAAGATACCCTTTAAGGATCATTACTTTGATTGTATAATCGCAAATCACGTTTTGTTCTATTTGAGTGATTTAGACCAAGGTCTATCGGAAATAAAAAGAGTTTTAAAACCCAATGGTATTTTTTATTGCAGTACGTATGGAAAAAGCCATATGAAAGAAATACAAGATATTGTGAAAGGATTTGATGAAAGAATCGAACTTTCATCAAATCATCTATATGATAAGTTTGGATTAGAAAATGCGGATGAATTGTTAAAGCCATTCTTTAAACATATTGAAAAAAAGGAATATAAAGATTCTTTATTAATTAATCAAGCTCAGCCTTTGATTGATTATATTATGTCTTGCCATGGAAATCAGAATGAACTGATTGGACCAAGAATGGAAGAATTTAAAACATATATTCAAGAAATAATTGAAAAAAATGGTTCTATTTTTGTAAGTAAACAAGCAGGGATATTGTTATGTCGATGAAGGAGATCAACTATGGATAAAAAATTAATTGTTTTTGGATCAGAACCAGATTTTTCGGATAATTCGAGAGCTTTTTGGGATTATGTAAAAGATAATCCAAACTATGATACGTTTTGGTGCATACAAAATGAGCAAATGTATAATAGGATGCTTCGACAAAATATTGCATGTGGATTGTATGGTTCTGAATTAGCTGATCAAAAAATAGAAGAAGCGGACTTTTTTGTTACTTCATCATTTGAGTTTTCCTATGTTAAAAAGAAAAATCAAAAACATATCTCTTTATGGCATGGTTTCCCTCTGAAATTGATTGGCTATTTTAGTAGTGCTTCATCAGATCAGGATTTTGAAACTTTAAAAATCATCACTTCACAATCAGATATGATCAATGCTACTTCTCGTTTTTGTCAACTAACGTTGAGTGGTATGTTTTCGGTTGATCCAAATAAGGTTAAAGTAACAGGATTCCCAAGAAATGATTATCTATTTACGGAAAATGGCAGAGATAATTTAAGAAAAATTATTGATGTTGAAGAAGACAGTAAGCTTATTTTTTATTTACCTACAATGAGAAAAGGGCTGAAACAAGAAGGACAAGGTTTTGAAGAAAATATCTTTAACTATAAAGATTATGATCCAAAGAAGCTGGATGAATTTCTAGAAAACAATCATGCTTATATCGTTGCAAAGTTACATTTTGCGGATAATGATTATTTTACAAAGGGGAATTTTGAATTGCCTAAGCGATTAATTCTCTTAAATACGGACTCATTAAATGAACAATTTTTAACAATCTATCATATTATGAACGCATTTGATGCCTTAATTTCAGACTATTCTTCTGTCTATGTGGATTATCTATTGTTAAATAGACCAGTAATTTTTTCTTGTCCAGATTTAGAGGAATATAAAAGAGATCGAGGTTTTGTGGTAGATGATCCATCCACTTTGATGCCTGGTGCAATAATTAAAACACAAGACGAACTCATTTGTACTCTAGAAAACATCTTTAAGGGAAAAGATGAGTATAAAGATTTGCGTGAAGAAAAGATGTCTTTCTTTCATACATATGTTGATGGAAATTCTAGTCAGAGAGTACTAGAACAAATGGAACTTAGTAGTCAATTGGATTTTGATAAAAAATTTGGATATTTATATTATCCAAATCAAAGTTCTTTATCAAACTATTATCATATGGATTTACATTCAGAATGTTTCGTTGATAAAGGAAACGGTTTTAATGAAGAAGATAAAATTGTATTGGAAAAGAGAGCTGATGATGTGCATCCAATTATTGAATATGATTTTAAAAATCTAAGTAATGTATCATCCATTCGATTAGATCCAGATTTTCATGGACATTGGATATTAAAAAAAATAGTGGTTAAAGCCGATGGAAATGATATAGATTATGAAATTGTAAATGGCTTTTTCTATGAAGATTGTATATATTTCTGTAAACCTGATCCACAAATTATCATTGTATTTAAAGAGCAACAATATGATGAAGTAAAAATTTCGTTTGAAGTTCAGGATTTATATACAGATCCACAACCGTTTTATGAGATGCTAGATTTTATGATGAACAAAAATTCGCAATTGCAAAATGAAATTACATTAATGAAAAATTCTCGCTCTTGGAAAGTTACTGCGCCTTTGCGAAAACTGAAAAATCATGAATAAGACTTGACCCTTACCTTACGTAAGGGTTTATTATTATGTTAAATGGAGGTCATACTATGAAAGGAATTATTCTTGCAGGTGGTAGTGGTACACGTTTGTATCCATTAACCAAAGTTACTAGTAAACAATTATTGCCAATTTATGATAAACCGATGATTTATTATCCAATGAGTATTTTAATGAATGCTGGAATTCGTGATATTTTGATTATTTCAACTCCAGATGATACACCTCGTTTTCAAGAATTATTAGGGGATGGACATCAATTTGGTGTTGAATTATCTTATAAAGTCCAACCAAGTCCAGATGGTTTAGCACAAGCTTTCATTTTAGGTGAAGAATTCATCGGAGATGACAGTGTTGCCATGATTTTAGGAGATAATATTTTCCATGGACATGGATTGACAAAACGTTTACGTGCTGCTGCTAATAAGGATGCAGGAGCTACTGTTTTTGGATATTATGTGGAAGATCCAGAACGCTTTGGCGTAGTAGAATTTGATGAAAATGGAAAAGCTATTTCTTTAGAAGAAAAACCAGAACATCCAAAATCAAATTATGCAGTAACAGGATTATACTTCTATGACAATAAAGTTGTAGAATATGCAAAGAACTTAAAACCAAGTCCGCGTGGGGAATTGGAAATTACGGATTTAAACCGAATTTACTTAGAAAATAATGAATTAAATGTAACTTTATTAGGCGATGGCTTTACATGGCTTGATACAGGTACACATGAATCTTTAGTGGATGCAACAAACTTTGTGAAAACTATTGAAGAACATCAACATCGTAAAATTGCTTGCTTAGAAGAAATTGCTTTTAAGAATGGCTGGATTGATCGAAAAGAATTAGAAGAAATTTACGAGATTTATAAAAAGAACCAATACGGTGCATATTTAAAGAAAATTATGGACCGGGCATATGTAGAACAGGAGTGGCATGACTAATGAAAGTAACAGAAACAAAAATCCCTGGTGTTTTGATTATTGATACAGATGTATTTGGAGATCATAGAGGGTACTTTACAGAAACATATTCAAAACCAAAATATGAAAAGTTGGGGGTAACCGTAGACTTTGTTCAAGACAATATGTCATTTAGTGCCCAAAAAGGAACTTTACGAGGTTTACATTGGCAAAATCCTCCTTATGCACAAAGTAAATTAGTATCTTGTACAAAGGGAACAGTCATTGATGTGGCTGTAGATATTCGTAAAGGAAGTCCAACATTTGGACAATGGGTAAGTGTTGAATTAAGTGAAGAAAATCACCGTCAATTTTTTATTCCCCAAGGCTTTGCCCATGGTTTCTTAACTTTAACAGATAATGTAGAATTCCGATATAAAGTAGATAATGTATACAATAAAGAATCTGAAGGTGGTATGCGTTATGATGATTCAACATGTAATGTTGACTGGGGATCATTATTAAACGGTATTGAACCTGTATTAAGTGAAAAAGACCAAGTTGGTCCAACACTAGAAGAATCAAATAATCAATTTACATACAAAGGAGAATAACACAATGAAAATTTTAGTAACAGGTGGAGCTGGATTTATTGGAGGAAACTTTGTTCATTACATGGTTAATAAATATCCAGAAGATATGATTGTAAACTTAGATAAGTTAACCTATGCAGGAAACCTAGAAACATGTAAACCTGTAGAAGATAAACCAAACTATAAATTTATTAAAGGGGACATTGCTGATCGTCCATTCATTATGGATTTGTTTGAAAAAGAAAAATTTGATGTCGTTGTTAACTTTGCCGCAGAAAGCCATGTAGACCGTTCCATTGAAGATCCAGAAATCTTCGTTAAGACGAATGTAATGGGAACAACTACATTATTAGATGCATGTGTTAAATATGGAATCAAACGTTATCACCAAGTATCTACAGATGAAGTATATGGAGATTTACCTTTAGATCGTCCTGATTTATTCTTTACAGAAGAAACTCCATTACATACATCTAGCCCATATTCTTCGGCAAAAGCTAGTGCAGATTTATTTGTACTTGCATATCACAGAACCTATGGTTTACCGGTAACAGTAAGTCGTTGTTCAAACAACTATGGACCATATCATTTCCCAGAAAAATTAATTCCATTAATTATTTCTCGTGCATTAAATGACGAAACAATTCCAGTATATGGAACCGGAGAAAATGTCCGTGACTGGTTACATGTATATGACCATTGCGTAGCAATCGATTTAATCGTTCGTAAAGGACGCGTTGGTGAAGTCTATAATGTAGGTGGTCACAACGAAAGAACAAACTTAGAAGTTGTAAAAACTGTGCTTCATGCATTAAATAAACCAGAAAGTTTGATTACTTTTGTACAAGACCGAAAAGGACATGACCGTCGTTATGCAATTGATCCTACAAAACTTGAAACAGAATTAGGATGGAAGCCAAAATATACTTTTGATACAGGTATTCCAATGACGATTCAATGGTATTTAGACAACAAAGAATGGTGGGAACACATCATTAATGGAGAATACCAAAATTACTTTGAAAAGATGTATGTAGAAAAAGGAAGAGCTAAGGAATAATTCTTAGCTTTTCTTGCATGAATGGAGAATGAAAATGAAAGTATTTGTGACAGGAGTTGCAGGACAACTCGGACATGATGTAATGAATGAATTGGCTTCTAGAGGCTATGAAGGAATTGGAACAGATTTAGCACCCGAATATAACGGTGTACAAGATGGTAGTTATGTAACTACTGCACAATATGTTTCTTTAGATATCACCGATAAAGAAGCAGTAGATAAAACTATCCAAGAAATTCATCCAGATGTTGTAGTACATTGTGCAGCTTGGACAGCTGTTGATGCAGCGGAAGATGAAGATAAGCAAGCGAAAGTAAGAGCCATTAATGCAGGGGGAACACAAAATATTGCCAGTGCATGTAAAGAAGTAAATGCTAAGATGGTTTATATTTCAACTGATTATGTATTTGATGGCCAAGGTACAGAACCATGGCAACCTGATTGTAAAGACTATAAGCCTTTAAATGTATATGGACAAACTAAACTAGAAGGTGAATTAGCTGTTTCTCAAACCCTTGATAAGTATTTTATTGTTCGTATTGCTTGGGTATTTGGTAAGAATGGTAATAACTTTATTAAAACCATGTTAAATGTAGGGAAGAAATATGACACGTTAAAAGTCGTAAATGATCAAATTGGTACCCCAACTTATACTTATGATTTAGCTCGATTATTAGTGGATATGATTGAAACAGATAAATATGGTTATTATCATGCAACCAATGAAGGTGGATATATTAGTTGGTATGATTTTGCCTGTGAAATCTTTAAACAAGCCGGATATACCAATACAGTTATTCCTGTAACTACAGAAGAATATGGTTTATCTAAAGCTGCAAGACCATTTAACTCAAGATTAGATAAATCTAAACTTGTAGAAAATGGTTTTAAACCTTTGCCAACATGGCAAGATGCATTAGCTCGCTATTTGAAGGAAATTGAATATTAAAAAATCATTTTTGAGAAAGGGGAATGATATGAATAAAAAAGTTACTTGGCCTAAAATTGTAGGATTGATATTTTGTATATTTTTAGGTGTTACTTTTTTCTTATTAGTTGGAGATGATAACAGAATACATGACTATACAATTTATAATTCCGATGGGAAAAATAAAGTAGTGTTATCTGCATCTCAACCCATAGAGCAAAAGTTCATAGCCACTACTAATCAAATAAATGATCTTCATTTGGTATCTCTTAGACAACAGCTAGATGATGAATTTACCGTGCATTATCAGATAACGAATAGAAATGAAGTGCTTGCTGAAGGAGATAGATTGATAGATAAAGAGAGCGATTTAAAAAAAGTGGCATTATTACTGAAAACTCCTCTATGTAATGTAAAAAATAAAGAGTTAGTTCTTCATTTATCTACATCTTCGGAAGGAAATTTGTATTTTCATACAAATAAACAAAGATGTCTGTCTTTTAATGCGCTAACGTTAGAGAAAACAACATATTCAAAGTTATGCACTATAGTCGGTATTTTTCTGATTTTCACAATAATCCTAGTATATGTATTAGTTTTTTTTACAAATTTTTCAAAATCTGCATTGTTTGCAATATCTATCCTCGTTTTCGGCTTGCTATTTAATCTTTTGATTCCAGTCGCTAATGTACCCGATGAAGCTAATGCACATATCACTAAGGCATATCATTACTCGAATATTATGTTAAGAATAGATGATGATATAAACGATATAAAAATAAGAAAAAGTGATGAACCTTTATTTCAATATGCTTATATTGACGATCAAAAAATGAATATGTATTTAACTGATATGAAAAAAACTAATGTAGATAATACAATGGTTTCATCGCATCAATCCATTTTGAATACGAAAGGCTATTCTTTTACATATTATCTAAGTGGATTAGGAATCACTATTGGTAGACTTTTGGGATTAAACGGAATTCTATGTGTATTACTAGGAAGAATTATGAATTTGCTTCTCTTTTCTGTAGTTGCTGTATACTGTTTTAAAAAACTTCCTGTCTTTAAAGAGCTGTTGGTTGTATTTTCATTATTACCAATGACTTTACAACAAGTCTGTTCATTATCTTATGATAGTGTGGTTATAACATTAGCTATTTTGGTTACAACTTTAACTGTAGTTTTATTTTATAATAAAAAAGTATCTAAAAGAGAGGCTGCATTACTTATTGGTTCTTGTGCTTTATTGAGCTTATGCAAACAATTTGCTTATGCTCCTTTAATATTGGCACCTCTTTCCTTTTTTATCGAACCTGTCTTTAAAGATAAAAAAATCAAAAAATTATTGTATGTTTTGGTACCTTTATTGCTTGTGATTTGTGCAGGTGGATTTATCTATCTTAAATTACATGCTCAACCACAATCTATCTTTTATTTACTAGTACATCCAAAAATGGGATATAAGGTACTTAGATGTACTTTATATAATGACCTTATGTTTTATATATCATCAGCATTGGGTATGGACTTAGGCTTATTGGGAATTCCAGTTTTCCAACCATTATTAATTGTTTATATCTTTTTGATTTTTTATGTTGTTGATAAAACTAATGTTAAAGAGTTTTCTTTAAAAAATTGGCAACGGGTCTTATTCTGTGCTGCGTTTTTTATTTCGTTTTTGGGCATTTTGCTTGGCTTATATACTTGGTCTTTTTCAATGGAATTAATAGATTTAGTGAATAATTTTATTATAAAAGGTTTTCAAGGAAGATATTTACTACCAGCATTACCTTTATTGTTAATAGGCTTATATAAAAATAACTCTACATTTGATCAAGACTTATTAAATAAGGTATTATTAGTGGCAGACTTATTAATTTCTCTGTCTGTGTTCTCGATAATGATTGTTGTTGGTTAATGAGCAATTTTCTAGAGATATACTAGAGTATTTAAAGAATCAAAGAAGAATCTTATTCTTTGATTAATGATATTAATTCTTAAAATACTAGAGTGTGTTAACTATAAATATGGATTGTAAGTCGGCAGAATAGGTTAAGAAATATCTACATTTTTGCAAATATATGCTTACAAAAATGTAGAATCTATTTTTTTGGAATTTTTAACAATCATCATCTAACAAGCTTTCAGATGATGATTGTTAATAGTATAGAAGCAAACTGTTAGACGGCGTTTAAAACATCAATTACATTGTAGTATCATTATATCTAATTGAAGTTTTTTAGCTTTGTTAAGGTGTTTTATATGATAAAATATTTCTTACTGATTTAGCTAAGAGTTTGTTATTTAATAGTTAGAATAAATTGTTAGAATTATCAAAAATTGAAGAAGTGTAATTTTGAATTTTAATAGTTTAATGAATTATTTGTAACATGGTAAAAAATGTGAATATACTTCTACTTTTATTCAATAATTAGCAGGGGTTAAATTGGTGAGAAAGGTATTAAGAAAATGAAAGATACATTATTTAGAAAAAACTTTCTTTGGAATATGATTGGAACTACATTGAATTCTTTTAATTCGATGTTTTTCATGATTATTATTACTCGAATTAATGGGACAAGAGATGCTGGAGTGTATACTCTTGTTTTTTCTATTGCTTGCCTCTTATACAATATTGGAATATATTCCGGTCGAACATTTCAAGTTACAGATACAACAAATAAGTATAATGATACGGAATATGTGATTCACAGAATAATGACAGTATCTTTAATGTTTTTTATTGCTGCATTATACTGTGGAATTAAAAATTTTGATCCATTTCGGTTTGCTCTAACAATGTTACTAACAATTATGAAGTGTCTAGAAGCAGGAACCGATGTCTTATATGGGCTAATGCAAAAGAATGATGAATTATATAAATCAGGAATTTCTCTTACAGTCAAGTCTATTGGATCTTTGCTTTCTGTGCTTATAATTAACTTGCTATTTAAGAACATAATAATGTCATTTATTATTGTTGATGTAGTTTGTTTAGCTGTAACAATTTTGTACGATATACCTTCAACTAGGCGATTTATAACAAATCAATTTTCGATAAAACATTCATTTAGTTTATTTAGAGAAGGGTTTTATGCCTTTGCTTACTTTTTTTTAAATGTTTATTTGGCAAATGCTTCCAAATATGCATTAGATGGTAAAGTGTCTTCCTCTAAACAAGCAATGTTTGGTATTGTCTTGATGCCAGCTACTTTGATCAATTTATGTTCTATTTATCTACTTCAACCGTATATTAATCAATTGAGTCTACTTTATTCAGAAGATAGAAAAAATGAGTTCAAGCATTCACTGAAAAAAATTATTCTCTATGTACTAGGGTTTGGACTTTTGTGTCTTTTAGGTGCTACTTTAATTGGTGTACCTGTATTGAATCTTGTCTATAATGTTGATCTTTCTGATTATTTAAGCAGTTTACAATTGATTATTATTGGTGCTACTTTAATAGCAATTGTAACAGTACTATCTACTGCTTTAACTACGTTTCGCAATACTAAAATACAATTTATTATTTATGTATTTGTCTCAATGTCAGTTTTTGCTGTTTCTGGATTCCTTGTTGATCGATTCGGAGTTTTAGGTGCAACATATACATATTTGTTCTCAACAATTTTACAATTCATTTTATATGTATTAGCATATGCTAGAGAGATGAAAAAATGGAATCTTTCTTTTGAATAGCTAGGAGTTTTTATGAATATATTACACATATCCCCATATGTACCTGATGTTCATGCTAATCATGCTGGTGGTGTATGTATGGGAAAACAAGTTGAAACATTAAAAAAGAATAATCATGTTACCGTATTAACATTTGTTAATAATGAATATGAACAAGGACTGATAAAAAATCACCCGGATTATTATTATGTGCAAACAAGCAAAGGTAGTTTTGTTAAAAATGCAATTTCTCATTTGAATATGCCAAATATGTTTGCTATTAGAAATAGTAAACAATTTAGAGATTTGTTCATTAAATTAGTAAAAGAAAAAGATATTGAAGTTGTTCATGCTGAATTTACTGCAATGGGACAGTTTGTATGGATAAAGGATATGTTTCCAAATATTCAATTTAATTTAGTTGAACATGATGTCACTATTCAGTCTTATCAAAGACAGGTGCAAGATTCAAAAGGACTTAAACATATTTATTGTTTAGCAGAATATAATAAAGTTAAGAAATCTGAGGCTATGTATTTGTCAAAAGCGGATCATGTGATGACTTTTAATCAAAAAGATGCGAATTTGCTAAAGAAAAATTATTCTTGTAATAATGTTAAAGTTTTAAATCCTTATTATGGTATCGATTTTTCTGAATCAAATACGATAGATAAAATCCCTAATAGTATTTGTTTTGTCGGTCAAATGGGAAGAAATGAGAATCATGTTGCAGCTATGCGATTGATTCGCATTTTTAAAAAGTTAAATCAAAAAGAATGGAAATTGACTATTATTGGTGCCTATCCAAAACAAGAATTATTGGATCAAGAATCTGAAAACATTCATATTACTGGATTTGTAGATGACATCAATAAAGAAATTTTGAAAAATGAAATTGCTGTATTCCCATTAACATATGGAGCTGGTATTAAATTAAAAGTTCTATTAGCATTTGGACTTGGACTTCCGGTGATTACTACTTCTATCGGTGCAGAAGGCATTGATGAAAGTGGGAAAGTACTTTGTTTAGCTGAGAGTGATGATGATATTGCAAACGCTATAAATGAATTGCTCTCAAACAGAGATTTATTGAAACAAGTAAGTCAAAAAGGAATTGAATTTGTTAGAGAAAAATTTAGCTGGAATAAAACAGAAACTATATTTAAAGAGTTATATCAATAAATGATTTTAATTATTAATGGAGGAAGATATGATCATTACACAAACACCATTTAGAATGTCCTTCTTTGGAGGAGGAACAGATATGGAAAGTTTCTTTACAAAGCATGGAGGTGCTGTCTTATCTACAACTTTTGATAAGTACTGTTATGTAAATGTCAGACATCTTCCTAGATTTTTCGATTATAGTACGGAGCTTTCCTATTCAAGAACAGAAAGAGTAACGAATATTCAAGATATTGAGCATCCGGCCATACGTAATGCCATGCAAATGTTAAATATGCAAGAGATCCGTTTGACATATGAGGCGGATCTTCCAGCACGTTCTGGATTGGGAACATCTAGTTCTTTTGCAGTTGGAATGCTAAGCGCATTTTATGCTTTGAAAGGCAAGTATGCTTCTAAAAAACAGTTGGCAGATGAAGCCATTTATCTAGAACGCGTTCTTTGTGATGAAGCTGGTGGGTGGCAAGATCAAATAGCAGCTTCCTATGGAGGATTTAATCGTATTAATTTTAATACAGACGGAACTTATGATGTGTTGCCTGTTATTATTTCTCCTGAAAGAAAGAAAAAATTAAATGATAATTTAATGATGTTCTTTACTGGATTCACTAGATTTTCATCAGATGTTCAGAAAGCCAATTCTAGCACTTTAGAAACTCAGGCAGAAAAAGAAAATCGATTATTAGAAATGTTATCTCTTGTAGATCAAGCTGAAAATATTTTAACCAATAAGAGTGTTGATTTAGACGAATTTGGAAAACTTCTTGATCATACTTGGAAATTAAAAAGACAAACTGGTTCAGCTGTATCTACAAATAATATCGATGAGTTATATGCAAGAGGCATGGCTGCTGGTGCACTGGGTGGAAAATTACTTGGTGCAGGCGGAGGTGGCTTCTTAGTTTTCTATGTTCAGCCACAATATCAAAAAGCAGTGAGAGAAGCCATGAATGACTTATTATATATTCCTTTTAAATTTGAGGATGGTGGAAGTAGAGTTATACATTATACGCCAGAAACTTTCGTACCTTTGGAGGACAGAGGAGAATGAAAACAGTAATAATGGCAGGTGGTAGAGGAACTCGGATTTCCTCTGTGGCTAGTGATATACCTAAACCGATGATTAAGATTGAAGGGAAGCCTGTATTAGAGCATGAGCTAGAATGCTTACGAGATCAAGGATTTACTGATATTATTTTGACGGTTTCTCATCTTGGAAGTATTATTATGGATTATTTTGGTGATGGCTCTGGAATTTCTCCTGCAACAGGGAAACCGTTTGGGGTTCATATTGAATACTATTTTGAAAAAGAACCACTCGGTAATGCTGGAGCACTTTTTAAAATAAAAGATAAACTGGATTCAGATTTTCTTTTATTGAATGCAGACGCTGTATTTGATGTGGATTTCAATCGCTTTGTTGCTTTTCATAATCAACATGGTGGGTTAGTTACACTATTTACGCATCCTAACAGTCATCCTTATGATAGCGGTTTGATTATAGCTGATAAGAAATATTCTGTTGAACAATGGTTGGCAAAAGAGGATGATCGTCCAAAGTATTATCGCAATCGAGTAAATGCTGGACTCCATGTAATTAATCCACTGATCCTAGATCAGTCTGGAATTGATGCAGATAAGGTGGGTACATTAGATGACAATGGGAAACCCATCAAAGTGGATTTAGATCGTCAGCTTTTGAAGCCATTGGCAGGTACAGGGAAGATGTTCTGTTATGATAGTCCTGAATACGTAAAGGATATGGGAACGCCAGAACGTTACTATTCTGTTTGTGAGGATTATAAAGCTGGACGTGTTTCAGGAAAAAATCTAAAGAATAAACAAAAAGCCATATTCCTTGATCGAGATGGAACCATTAATAAATATGTGGGATTCTTACGCGATATTGATGAATTTGAATTACTGGATGGTGTAGCAGATGCAATCCAAGAAATAAATGCTTCTGGATATTTAGCTATTGTTTCTACAAATCAACCAGTCATAGCGCGTGGAGAAGTTTCTTTTGATGAGTTAGAAATGATTCATAATAAAATGGAAACTCTTTTAGGACAAAAGGGAGCTTATTTAGATGCCATTTATTTTTGCCCCCATCATCCACATAAGGGATATGAAGGAGAACGACCAGAATTAAAATTTGATTGTGAGTGTCGGAAACCGAAGCCTGGAATGTTGTTAAAAGCTGCCCAAGAATTTAACATTGATTTAGCTCAATCATGGATGATAGGTGATGGAGAAAATGATATCAAAGCAGGTATGAATGCTGGATGTAAGACTGCTTTGATTGGTGAAAGCGCCTTTGGACAAACATTGAATGTTCAGTCTTTGAAAGAATTTGTAGATAAATATATAAGTGTAAAAAAAGATTGTTGAGGTAGTAAAAAATGCAAAAGTTAGAAAATCGATTACAAAAACATATTGAGCTATTAGTGGAACGTTATCCGTCATTAGCTCCAATAAAAGATGATATTGTTGCAGCTTATTTATTGTTAGCAGAATCATATCAGAATGGCGGAAAACTTCTGATTGCAGGAAATGGTGGATCTGCAGCAGATGCAGAACATATGGTTGGAGAGTTAATGAAAAGCTTTAAACTAAGACGAAAAGTTGAAAATGATTTTGCTCAGAAGCTAATTGCAGAAGATCAAGAATTAGGTAAGGTACTTGCAGAAAACTTGCAAGGAGCACTTCCAGCAATTGCCTTAGATGGTCATTTGTCCTTGTCTACAGCATATATGAATGATTGTGAACCTTTACTATGTTTTGCCCAACAGGTCAATGGATTTGGTAGACCTGGGGATGTATTTGTAGGTATTTCTACAAGTGGAAACAGTAAAAATGTTTTGTATGCAGCAGTAGCAGCTCGTGCAAAAGGAATGAAAGTTCTAGGCTTAACAGGAGCAAATGATAGCAAATTAAAAGAATTAAGCGATGTTTGTATTCAAGTTCCACAAACAGAAACATATATGGTGCAAGAACTACATTTACCTATTTATCATTGTTTATGTTTGATGTTGGAAGATAAGTTTTTTTGTTAATCTTCAACAGATTTAAATTCTATGATAATAAAATTAGTATATATAAGGGTCTAAATTCTAATTTGAATTTGGCACTTTCTGTTTTGGTTCTAGGGTTTATGAATAAGTAATTGGTTATTTTTAGTGAGGCAAAGTGCTTCTTTATTCGAAGACAGATATATCATGAAAGATATGGAGGATGGTTTTATATATGGTAACTCATACATTTGTTGTTTTAGCTTATAAAAAGTCCAAATATTTAGAAGCTTGTATTCAGTCTGTATTGAATCAAGAATATAGGAGCCAGGTTGTTGTTGCTACTTCTACTAAAAATGAATATATTGAAGAATTAGCTGATAAATATAATTTAAGAATTATAGAAAATCCGAATCCAGGAAAAGGAATTGGATATGACTTTGATTTTGCGAGAACTTGTGTAGATACGGATTTGGTGACGATTGCTCATCAAGATGATGTGTATGATTATTTGTATTCAAAAGAAATTGTGAAAGGGTTTGAGCAGAATTCTGATGCTACTATTTTATTCTCAGATTACTATGAATTAAGAAATGGAGAAAAGATACTGTCTAATACAAATTTAAAAATAAAGCGTTTGATGTTATTCCCTTTACATAGTAGAAATTTATCGAGTAATAAGATAATAAAGCGAATGCCATTAGCTTTAGGAAATCCGATTTGTTGTCCAGCGGTTACTTTTTGTCAAAAAAATTTGAAAATAGAAGATTTATTTGCATGTAATATGAAATGTAATGTTGATTGGAATGCATGGGAGATTGCTTCTAAAATAGATGGTCGGTTTGTTTTTATAAATGAGCCATTAATGGGACATCGTATTCATGAGGAATCTACAACTACAGAAATAATAGAAGATAATAGTCGTTCGAAAGAAGATTATGAAATTTTCAATAGATTTTGGATTGCACCAATTGCTAAATGTTTAACAAAGTTATATGCAAATTCTGAAAAGAGCAATAATGTTTAGGCTAACAATGCATGGTTCATTCTAAGCGTATAGAATACCGTGCTCTTTTTTATATTTTTTAGTATTTGGATTAATTCTAATTCGGAACCATGGAATATGTTGAATAAGATTAATAGTAATTCTTAATATTAAAAATATATGTACAGGGAATTTGCAAAGTCTAATGAATGATACTTTTATCAGAAATAACAAAAGTTAAGAATAGAAAATACTTATTGTAAATTTGCGTGGTAAAAAGTTTTCATATCGTTCTATTAAAACTGATAATTAGTTGGAGGTCGCATGGAAAGAAAAAGAATTAACTACATAGATTGGTTACGAATAATAAGTGCTCTAGCCGTTATTGGTATTCATATCACAATGACACAACCCGATCATTATTCTGTGCAAGAGCTTGGAAAATACAATTATTGTATGCTTACATGTGTATGTACACTTATTCAATGGGCTGTTCCAGTCTTTTTGATGATTAGTGGTAATTTGCTTTTGCGTTCGAATAATCTGACATTCACAAAGATAAAAAAAGATGACGATTCGAATTGGAACAGTCTTGCTTTTATTTGGTACTGCCTTTGCTCTTTTATCTCAAGTCTTTGAAAGAAAGACATTAGCATTAGGCATGTTACCGAATGCGGTATTTCTTACTCTTCAGCAGAAGAGTTGGGGACATCTTTGGTATTTATACCTGTTAATTGGCATTTACTTAATTCTTTTACTGTTAAAAAAGTTTGTCGATCATTCTACAAATAAGGAAATTTGTATCTTTACTGCAATATTGATAGTTGGAAACTTTTTTATTCCAACATTGAATCTTGTATTAGGCACACAGATTGAAAACTATATGCAACTTTCGTTTTATGTGGCATATGTACTTTTAGGATATATTATTGGAGGGGGACTCTACGATGAAGATAATGACAGAGTAAAGAATCTAATCGATATATTATGCAACCGTAGTTGGATATGGGTTGGATTGTGGATACTTGCTTCTGTGACGAAAATCTTAATACAATTTATTACAGTCACAAAATATGGAGAAGGCTCTGCAGTGATTCTAGGAGATAGATTATTCACTATGATGCAAGCATTGTCACTATTCTGTCTATTCAAAAAATATATGGATGGTGTGAAAGTTGGTAGAATTGCGAAATCTATTAGCAGATGCAGCTTTGGAATATATTTAATTCATCCATTCTTTATTCATATTTTGTATGATGCTTTGAATATCACGCCTACTAGTTTTCCTTTGCTTGGAATAGAATTTGCGATTCCAGTACTGTGGCTTGTGGTATTTATTTTTTCTTGGATTGGATCTTTTATTATGTTGAAAGTTCCTGGTCTTAATAAGTTGTTATAACAGCAATTTTTAATTATTTTGATTTACATTTCTACACGTCGAGTGTGGAATGATATACTATTATAAATTTCTAGTGAGGAGGGTAGCCATGCGCTTAGAGACACATTGTCATACCAAATATTCGAAAGACAGTATGCTTTCTTTTACGTTGTTATATATCAAGTGTAAGTGGCGTAAAATAGATGCAATTGCTATTACCGAGCATAACAATATACAAGGTGGGCTAGCCTTTAAAGAATACTGCCAAAAGAAAAAAACGCCTTTACAAGTAATCGTTGGGGAAGAAGTTATGACAGAGTCAGGCGAAATCATTGGCCTATTCCTTCAAGAAGAAATTCCTGCTGGCTTATCTTGTAAAGAAACGATAGCTCGTATTCGTCAACAAAATGGCGTAGTTTATGTGCCTCATCCATATGACAAAAAACGTGAAAAAACAGTTTTAAAAGAAGCTTGCATTAAAGAATATGCATCTCAAATAGACTGTATAGAGTGTTATAATGGCCGAAATATTTCCGATGAATATGGCATTCGACAAAATGAAATTGCAGATCGTTATCACATTTGTAAAGTAATCGGTTCTGATGCACATACAATACTTGAAGTAGGAAGAAACTATATGGAAGTAGAACAAGTTCCTGTTGATCGTGAAATGTTTTTGAAAGTGATACAAAGCGCTACCTTCCATAAAAAGAAGTGTATTAAATTAAGCCATAAGATAACGAAGTTTGTGAAATTAGGCAAACTAATAAAGAAGGGAAATTTTCATGAAGTGTATAGAATTATCAAAAAAAGACTTGGAAGTTCAATGTAAAGATTGGGCAGAAAAAATAAAAAAAGAATACCAACCAGATTTAATTGTCTATGTGGCGAAAGCAGGATATTTGATTGCGCGACCTATGAAAAACGTTTTCGACGTTCCTCTAGTAGGAATTAGTGCTACAAGAGAAGGCAATTCTTTAAAAGAAATTGTTGGCCCTTTGGTATCTCTATTGCCGAATTTTGTTCGAAACTTTTTGATTAGTATGGAGTTGAAATCCAATACTCATGATCGAAATACAGAAAGAAAGATTCGTTTTCATCAAAGCTTTGAAAACATTCATCAAGATTCGATTCAAAAAATTATTGTCGTAGATGACTCTGTGGATACAGGCCATTCAATGAAACAAGTTGTTGATGCGATTTCTAATAAGATGAATCATGTGCAAATTAAAGTTGCTGGATTAAATGTATGGGATAAAAGTGAAGATGTTATAAAAACAGATTTTGCTTTATATAGAAATACGGTCATAAAAACGCCTATGTCGAAGGATTCAAAAGAATATAAAGATTTTATGAAAATCTATAACGAAGAAACAGAAGAGGGTTTACTTTAGATAAAAGATGAGTAAGCTTAATTCTTTATTTGTTTTTCATTATAGTTTTGAATGAGAGTATTATGGAATACTCCAAGAAAGAAGGATTTGCTAATGAAGTGTAAAAATTGTGGACATGAAGTAAACGAAAACGATGTCTATTGTAGTCATTGTGGAACAAAACTTGAAAAAGAAGAAACACAAGTAGATGAGAAACAATGGTATTTTGTTGAGAACAATGAAACAAAGGGGCCATTTAGTGAAGCACAAATGAAATCGTTTATTCAATCTAAACGCATTGATTCTAATACTTATGTATGGAGTGATGGATTTGATGATTGGAAAGAATTAAAAAGTTCTGAATTAAAAGATTTATTAGAAGAAAAGGGAACTGAATCCATTCATTTAGAAACACACCAAGACAAAATTTGGTATTATGTCGATCAAGACTCGAATCACCATGGTCCATTTACGCAAGAAGAAATGGAAACGATGTATGCAAGAGGAACCTTAGATGAATTTTCTTATGTTTGGAAAGAAGGCATGAGTGATTGGCAAAAGTATGCCGATACAAGTTTATCTCAAGCCTCAAAATCCACAAGGCAAGAAAAAGTTTCTAGCATTACTTCCGTTACGAAAAAGAATATTCCTCTTTCTGTACTGTTTAGTTTTTTAACCTGTGGGCTCTATGCTTTATATTGGATGTATACGATTGCGGAAGATGTAAATAGTTTATGCAGAGAAAACGGGAAGACACCAGGAACCAGTGGTGGTCTTGTACTTTTATTTTCCATATTCACTTGTGGAATCTATGGCCTTTATTTTTGGTATAAGGTATGTAAACTCATCGATTCCTTAGATTATGATAGTGATTATGTGACCAGTGATAATTCCATTCTTTGCCTTGTATTAGCTGTCATTCAATTAAATATCATCTCGATGTGTATCGTTCAGGATTCCATCAATGAAATTGTGGACAATGTCTAAAAAACTAATTTTCTTATTTTGTGTTTTGGCAATACTGTTTCTCTATCGTTGTCCTTTTTATACCATTTTCGGTATTCCTTGTCCGGGCTGTGGCATGACACGCAGCCTATTCGCTTTTCTAAGAGGAGATATGAAAGCTTCTTTGGCATATCATGCCATGTTAATACCTACAGGAATCTGTGCTTGTCTTTTCATTGCACGAAAGAAGCATCGAAAAGCCATTTTGTATATCTGGTGTATTTTGATGCTTGCTTATTATTTAGTGCGCTTTATATCCCATACAAACCTTAGCATCAATACGCAGGCCATCCTCATTCAAATCTTACATAAGCTACTTTGAATTTAGGTGAGGTTTCCCCTGACGAGATTTAAAAACTTGTAAGTCTGTGAAATCTCATCTTGATTGAATTGTAGGTTGAGTATTCCCTATACTAATCAACTTTTAAAGAGAACATACATATTTTTCTTGGCAAATCCCATTTTCTTGACAACCCATAAGTCACATGTAATACTTCTAGTTGAAATTGGTTTTTTTACTTTTTAATTAACTTTTTTCTGTATGAATTGTGAATGCATAAAAATATGCTTATGGACGGGTTGCTAACTCGCTACAGGCTATATTTGATATTATGTTGATGCCTGTAACACTAGTAAGTTTGTCCATTCAGTAGTTTATTCAATCCTATCTATAAAATCTTACCTTCTATATAATGAATCCAACAAGAAGGAATCTAATTAATTGATTAATAAACTGCCATTATTAACGATTGGATAAGATTTTACTTGTGTTATTGGAGCTGGTTTATTGGGTATGGCTGTATTTTTTCTGTGGAGGGGATTTACCTTTCTATAAGAAGGATTTAATAGTGATTCTTGTTGGAGCTATTTTTTTATTCCATGAGTATTGTATTTTCAGCTAGATTGACATCTGTAAGCAATACATTTGTTCAGTTTATTACATACTTGATTACATCCATTGTATGGCTTGTATTAACTCTACATCTTATTTTAAGTTTTGGTGTTTATGGGGCTACCTATTATACTTTATTTTGATGGTTTCACAGTTTACTTTGCATGTTTTTTTATCTTGGATTACATAATTATTTTTATAAAAGAATCAGGTGATAAGAATGGTTGGTTGTGTCGTATTAAATTTTAATGATTCAAAAACAACAATAGAATTATTAAATCGAATGAAAAATATGAAATCTATAGATGTGATTGTTGTTGTGGACAATTGTTCTACAGATGATTCTTTTTCTGTTTTAAAACAATATACTTCCAAAAAAATACAGGTTATACAATCAGAAAAAAATGGTGGTTATGGATATGGAAATAATTGTGGAATTTCATTTTTAAAGAAAAATTTCGATTGTGACTATATTCTTATTGCCAATCCGGATGTTATTTTTGAAGAGAATGTAATTCAAAAAATGAAGGATGCTTTTGATGAAGAAACAGTTATTGTTGCGCCACTAACATTAGATGCAAAAGGAAATAGGCAGTTGCCTATTGCATGGAAAGTCCCAACTATAAAAGATTATTATTTGTTTTCTTCAATACTTTTTAATAAGATCTTTCATTCTTTAGATTATCCCAAGGATTTTTATAATCAATCTGTATGTTATGTGGATTGCGTTCAGGGTTCTTTCTTTATGATTCGAAGTTGTTTGATAGGAAATAAGTTATATGACGAGAATATTTTTTTGTTCTTTGAAGAATCGTGTATTGGAAAGAAATTTAAAGATTTAGGGTATAAGACCAAGCTATTAATGGATGTAGACTATATTCATAATCATTCTGTCAGTATTAATAAAGTTTTTCATTCCGAAGCTAAAAAAAGAAAGATGACATTGGATAGTTTTTATACATATTTTTCGGATTTTTATACACTTTCTAGATTTCAAAAGAAAATTATGAAAGCTTATAAAAAAATGATTTATCTTGAGAATTATGTGTTGCTTAAAATTTTCTTTGATTAGAAGGTATCATTATGGTGTGCTAAAAGTGCGCCATTTTAGCGTCATCTGCACAAATTCTAAAGAAAGCACTATAGATATTTCTATAGCGCTTTCTTCGTTAAGATTTTATTCACCAATTCTTGATTGTTTTTTGTCCGTTTAAATAAGGAAATCAAAGTATCCGTAGCTTCTTCATTTCGCAAACTATTTAAAGAATGACGAATGATACGTACCGCATCTAATTCATCTGGATTTAAGAGCAAATCCTCTCTACGAGTACCAGATTTCGCAATATCAATAGCTGGGAAGATACGATGTTCTTGCATCTTTCGAGAAAGAATCAATTCCATATTACCCGTTCCTTTAAACTCTTCATAAACCACATCATCCATCTTGGAACCTGTATCAACTAAGGCAGTTGCTAAAATGGTTAAACTACCACCTTCACGCATATTTCGAGCCGCTCCAAAGAAACGTTTTGGCATATGTAGACTAGCTGGATCCAAACCACCCGATAAAGTACGGCCACTTGGTGCTACCGTTAAGTTATATGCTCTGGCAAGACGCGTAATACTATCCAATAAAATAATGACATCTTGCCCATGCTCGACAAAGCGTTTCGCTCTTTCAATAACCATTTCACTGACCCGTTTATGATGCTCCGGTGTTTCATCAAAAGTAGAATAGATTACTTCGGTATTCTTTTGCGTTACCGTTTCTTTTATATCTGTTACTTCTTCCGGACGCTCATCAATTAATAAAATAATCAAATGCATTTCTGGATTGTTCTTTTGTACCGATAAGGCAATATTCTTTAACAAGGTCGTTTTGCCGGCTTTTGGAGGAGAAACAATCATCCCACGAGCCCCTTTTCCAACTGGAGCTAATAAATCCAACATACGCATGGAAATAGAGTTGTTAGCTTCCATATGCATTCTTTCATTCGGGAATATAGGCGTTAAGTTTTCAAAGTTCGGCCGCTTTTTAGCGATTTCAGGATCAATTCCATTAATCGAATTGATGCGCACTAAAGCGGAATATCGTTCCGTCGTTTTTTGTGGACGTTTTTTTCCAATTAATAAATCACCCGTTTTTAAATGAAAACGCCGAATTTGGGAATGGGAAACATATACATCGTTTTCACCTGGCAAATAGTTTTCACAACGGATAAAACCAAAGCCATCTGGCAAAACTTCAAGAATTCCAATCGCAGTTTCATCGGTATCCATTACCCGATTTTCTTGTTCTTTACGGGCTTCTTCTTTTTGCTGACGCATTAATGCCGCAATTAAATCACTTTTTTTTAAGGCCGAAACGCCTTTTAATTCTTTTTCTTTCGCAATGGTCTTTAGTTCTTTTAAAGACAAAGCTTCATATTGTTCTTGTGTCATAAATTGTCCTTCTTCTTTTGGAAAATAATTTGATTTGATAGAGATTGGTTGAATAAAGAGAACCAGGCGGTTCTCTTTGAGCACATCTATTGTATCTTGTGGCCTTTGATTATACAAGGACAAGTGAAAGAATCCCTTCTTTCAACTTGTCAAGTAATCTAAATCTTAGTAAACTTAGTTTAAGTTAAAAAACAGGAGGATTACTATGGTAGAAGTAGCTGTATTAGGATATGGAACGGTTGGAGCCGGTGTTGTCAATGTATTGATGACCAACGCAGCATCCATCGAAAAAAAAGTAGGAACTTCCGTTCATGTAAAATATGTTTTAGATTTACGAGATTTTCCCGGTACACCTGTAGAAGATATCGTAACACACGATTTTAATGATATTTTAAACGATAAAGATGTAGACATCGTAGTTGAAACTATGGGTGGTTTAAAACCGGCCTATGACTTTACCAAAGCTGCTTTACAGGCAGGAAAAAACGTATGTACATCAAATAAAGAATTAGTGGCAGAACATGGTGTAGAACTCTGTGACATTGCTACAAAACATTCAGTAAACTATATGTTTGAAGCAAGTTGTGGAGGAGGCATTCCGATTATTCGTGCCTTAAATACTTCTTTGATGGGAGAAAAAATTGAAAAAGTCAGTGGTATTTTAAACGGAACCACAAACTATATCATGACAAGTATGTATGAACACGGTTCAGACTTTGATTCTTGTTTAAAAGAAGCACAAAAACTCGGTTATGCTGAATTGCATCCCGAAGCTGATATTGAAGGACATGATGCCCAACGTAAGATTGCGATATTATCCTCTTTGGCTTATGGAAAACATGTTGATTATAAAGATGTGCCAACCCAAGGAATCACAAACATCGATGCCACCGATATGGAATATGCACATAAGATGGGCATGAAAATCAAACTTTTAGCTACATCTCAAGTGACTGAAGCTGGAACATGGGCCATGGTTAGTCCGAATTTAGTCGGACAAGATAATATCTTATTCTCAGTTGATGATGTCTTAAATGCAGTATTTGTACAAGGAAACTGCTTAGGACCAGCTATGTTCTATGGTTCAGGAGCAGGGTCTTTACCAACTGCTAGTGCTGTAGTAGGCGATGTATTAGATTGTGCCAAAAATCTTCATACCACAGTTAAAACTGATATCACAGCAGAAAAATTAACCTTACTTCCAGTCGATGATGTAGAAAATATCTTCTTTGTGCGCGTTAAAGAAGGCCAAGACATTACACCTGTATTTGGTGAAGTCGAAAAAGTTGTGGTAAAAGAAGGCGAATATGGCTTCTGGACAGAAGCAATGAAAGAAAAAGACTTCCAAGCCAAAGTACAACAATGCCCAGGCTTTATTAAAGCCATTCGCAAAGGATAGAATTTCAAACTGCAACACTATGTTGTAGTTTTTTTATGAGACGAAACTATGAATCAAGAAGAACTATTAAAGAAAATTTTGCACCAACAAAAAATCATTCTTGTTTTATTGTTTGTATTAGTGCTTTGTTTTGGCATCTTTCTTTTTGTATTTTTTACTAAGATGAGTGAAATGAATAGCGTAATCAAACAACTGCAAGATATCGATTTTGCCCAAATCGAAGATGCAATGAAGAATGTAAATAAAATCTTGCATTATTTTAACTAACTTTACCAAAGCTTTACTCTAGAAAGCCTTAGAAGCTTACATAGATTTCTTATTCTAAAACTAGAAAGAAGAGATACTATGGAAACTTTATTCATCAAAGGCATTGCCTGTGGTTTATTCTATTTTGCCTATGTTTTATCGAAGTTTTTCTTAGACAGCAAGCAATCGCAAGAGTTTTAACATTCGACAAGCCTCTGCTTTTCTAGTATAGTTAAACAAGCTAGAAGGTGAAAAGATGAAGGCAAGAGAAATGTTTGAAGCATTGGGATATGAGTTAGATTGTGATGATGATTTATTGCTGATTTATAAGAAAAACGTCATCGAAATCGTATTCCAAAAAGATTATAAAAAATATCATGCATTATGGAGTGGTGAACCACTTTCAATTAACGTGGATTTACATAAGGCCATTCACCAACAATGTATTGAATTGAACTGGATAGAACAGTAAAATGTTCTATTTTTTTTAACCTTTTAAATGATGATTTCTGTATAATGAAAACAAGAGAAAGTGAGAGAAAAATGAGAATGGGATGTAAAAAGCTAGTATGTGCATTACTTTCATGCACCATGTTATGTGCTTGTACCAGCACCAAGTCTGTTGAAAAACAAAGCAATAAAAAACAATATGTGAAAACAGATCAGTTCACAAGTGCATTAATTGATTCAACGGACTATAAAGGAAAATGGATCAAAATTGAAGGAAAAGTAAAACTCGGACCAGAAGTAAGCGGAAAGCAAGGGTATCTAGTTAAATATGTACCGGCACAGCGCCGTTACTTCTTCTTTAAAACTGATAAAGATCTTGGATACCAACCAGGAGATTATGTCAAAGTGGAAGGGCAAATCGGCAAAGATACCAATTTAGTCAATTCATCTGGTAATGAACTTTCTATAACAACTATTACGCATGCTAAAGTATCCGATGGCTCCTATATAGATGTAGAAGTACCAGCTTATTGTACCAATAAACCAAAAGAGCCGAAACAGACCATTGACGGCATAACGATGAAAGTTTCAAAAGTAGAATATGCGGATCAAGAAACACGCGTCTATGTTTCGATTGAAAATAATTCAGATCAACCTATTTATTATGATCCAAATTATATTATTCTCCAACAAGATGGCACCCACATTAATTCCGATGTTCTATCTTCGTCGTATGAAAAAGGAAATTATCCACAATTGGCCAATGCGATCGAGCCACACAGTAAAACAAGTGGCATTGTGGTATTTTCGGTGATTTCTAGTGAAAAAGATTGTGATGTTATCACAACACTTTTTACCGCTAATCTAGCTGGTATAGACTTTACAATTCATGTTAATGCCTAACATAAGATTCTTATTTAAGACCAAACATTTGATGTTTTTCATCAAAGTTTGGTCTTTTTTTAAGAAATTTTATCCTTTTTTCAAAAAGATTCGTATTAATAAATAGACACAAATTGGAGGTTAGAAAAAATGAAACGTAAATCACGGTGATTAAACAAACATTTGGAAAAGGATATTAGAAGAGGAGGTGTAACATGAAACCTGATATCCAGCTCAAAAAATTCTTTGAGCATAATGACCGATTCCTATCGCTTTTTAATGCATATTTCTATCAGGGAGAATCGGTTCTAAAAGAAGAATATCTATCACCGGATGATAGTGAAGTTGTTAAACTAGTCGCATCCAATCATATCGATGTGATACGCAGATACAAAGAAAACGAATACTTTGCCTTATTTGTATTAGAAAATCAAAGTAAAGTCGATTATGGTATGGTCGTTCGGGTTCTATGTTATATAAGCTTATTGTATGAACGAGACCTACGTAAGGCATCCCCAAATAATTACACACCCAAAGGTACAAAGCTACCTATGGTGCGTGCCATCGTTTGATATACTGGTGAAAAAGAATGGGATGGTCCAAGAAAGTTAAGTGACATGATTCTCGATGAAAATGGACAGAAAATCAAATTAGATCCTGCAGAAGATTTTTTCTTGAATCTAATTGAACTTAACAAAGATGTCTCATATAATTTGAATAACCAATGTGTACAAGACTTTATGGATCTTGTTCATCAACTTTATGATACAACGATTCACTTAGGCGATACGGACCGTGTCTATCAAAGAGATGCCGTCCTAGCGGCTTATTCTATAACAAAAGATGAACAATTAAAACTTATCTTAGAACAGGAAGAAGGTGACGTTAAAGTGTGTGAAGCAATGCGTGAATTATTTCAAGACGAGAGAAATAAAGGAAGAGTCGAAGGAAGAGCGGAAGAAAAGATTGAAACGAATATAATTAATCTCCGTTCCATCATGGTTAACTTAAATCTCAATGCAGACCAGGCTATGGATGCATTATCTATTGATGAAAAAGATCGCGATTTCTATCGTGAGAAACTGGCATCTTTGAGTAAGAATTAGATGTATTAGGCCACTACTGTGGCCTTTTGTTCTTTAATCTATAATTAAACCATTCATTTACACGATATGGATCGTGCCTATCAACGAGATGCCGTTCAAGCGGCTTATTCTATAACCAAAGATGAACAATTAAAACTTTTCTTAGAATAAGAAGAAGGTGATGTTAAATGAGTAAAGCAATGCAAGAATTATTTGAAGATGCAAGAAATGAGCTGAAGATTGAAACTTCTATGTCTTGCTTTCATTCCATCATAGTTAACTTAAATGTTAATGTGGATTGAGCAATGGATATATTATCCATTGATGAAAAAAATATTGATTTCTATTGTTAGAAGCTAACATCTTTCAAGTAAGATTCGTTTATTAAATAGAAGTGAAAAGAGACAATAAATCTTGATATGTAAACATTATGTAAACATAGAGGTTTGAAGACAGTCAAACTTGGAAAAAAGTGTTAAATAGTCTATTATTAAGTGGAAGAATCTATAACGATTCATAGGAGGATGTAAAATGGTTGAGTGGAAAAACCTAGACACATTAAATGCATACGAAAAACTACAAAAAGTGGCGAAAGTTGATGTCGCAAAAGTTATGTCTGGAGAAAGTGGAGCAAACCGAGTAAAAAACTATAGTGTTCCAATGGCTGAAGGCATGGCTTATAACTATGCAGCAAAAGCAGTGGATGATGATGTATTAGCTGCTTTGAAAGACTTAGCTGAAGAAGCCCAATTATCTGATAAATATGAAGAATTATACAATGGGGCTGTTATTAATACGGGTGAAAAACGTATGGTTTTACACCAATTATGCCGTGGTCAATTAGGTGAAGATGTTATTGCGGATGGCGTAAATAAACGTGAATTCTATAAGGAACAACAAGCCCGTGCTGCAGAGTTTGCCAATAAAGTTCACAATGGTCAAATTGTGAATGAAGCCGGAGAAAAGTTTACTACTGTTGTTCAAATCGGAATTGGTGGTTCAGATTTAGGCCCTCGTGCTCTTTACCTTGCCTTAGAAAATTGGGCTAAACAAAATAATACGTTTAAAATGGAAGCTAAATTTATTTCTAACGTAGATCCAGATGATGCTTCTTCTGTATTGAAATCAATTGATTTGGCACATTCCTTATTTATTTTAGTTTCTAAATCAGGAACTACATTGGAAACTTTAACCAATGGGGCATTTGTTGAAAATGCTTTGAAAGATGCTGGCTTAAATCCTGCAAAACATATGGTTGCAGCAACTAGTGCAACTTCACCATTGGCACAAAATGAAGGTTATTTAGACGCTTTCTATATGGATAACTACATCGGTGGACGTTACTCTTCAAGTTCTGTTGTAGGTGCCGTTGTTCTTTCCTTGGCCTTTGGTCCTGAAGTATTTGCTAATCTAATGGATGGAGCTCATGCAGCCGATGTAAGCGCAAAAGAAAAAGATGTAATGAGAAACCCTGCTATGTTAGATGCTTTAATCGGGGTTTATGAAAGAAATGTATTAGGTTACCAAAGTACAGCTGTGCTTCCTTATTCACAAGCTTTAAGCCGTTTCCCAGCCCATTTACAACAATTGGATATGGAATCCAATGGTAAGAGTGTAAACCGCTTTGGACAACCCGTTGATTATGTAACTGGACCAGTCATCTTTGGAGAACCAGGTACCAATGGTCAACATTCCTTCTATCAATTGTTACACCAAGGAAAGAATATTGTTCCATTACAATTTATTGGATTCTTGGATTCCCAAATTGGTAATGATGTAGTTATTGAAGGAAGTACATCACAAAAGAAATTATGTGCCAATGTTGCAGCCCAAATTGTTGCCTTTGCATGTGGTAAAGATGATGAAAATCCAAATAAAAAATTTGATGGTGGTAGACCTTCCAGCATTATTATTGGAAAACAATTAAATCCAAAAACATTGGGTGCATTATTAGCACACTTTGAAAATAAAATCATGTTCCAAGGTTTCCTTTGGAATGTAAATAGTTTTGACCAAGAAGGTGTTCAATTAGGTAAAGTACTTGCCAAACGTGTTTTAGCACACAACACAGAAGGTGCTTTGAAAGAATACGCTGACTTGTTTGAAATCTAAGATGGAATCATTTGATTCCATCTTTTTCAGGAGGAGTTTATGGAAAAAATTGCTAGTTTTACAGTCAATCATTTAGCTTTGTTGCCAGGTATTTATGTATCAAGAAAAGATAAAGTGGGAGATCAAGTATTAACCACTTTTGATTTACGTATGACAGCACCGAATCGTGAACCAGTTATCAATACCGCAGAAATTCATACTTTAGAACATCTCGGTGCAACTTTCCTTCGTAATCATCCTGATTGGAAAGAAAAAGTTATTTATTTTGGCCCTATGGGTTGTCGTACGGGTTTTTATTTGATTCTTGCCGGAGACTATGAATCAAAAGATGTTGTTTCTTTAGTACAAGAAATGTTTACCTTTATGGCCAACTTTGAAGGGGATGTTCCCGGAGCAAGTCCAAGAGATTGTGGAAACTACCTGGATATGAATCTTCCTTTGGCAAAGATTGTTGCCAGAAGATATTTAGACCATACTTTAAATCATTTGACCGAAGAAAATTTAAATTATCCAGCTTAAAGGGTAGGGAGTATCAACGCGATACTCCTTTCTTTTTAAATGAGAAAGATAACTTGATTCTTCGATGAAATGTGTTATATTCGTTTTAGCATTTTTTTGGAGAATAAATTTATGGAATATAAAAACAACAATACCTTTTCTTTTGAAAAAGTGAAAACTTTACCCAATGGATTAGGTCGCGCAGGTATTATTCATACCCCGCATGGAGACATTAAAACGCCCGCTTTTATGTGTGTTGGAACCGGTGGGAAAGTACGTTATTTAAGCATGGAAGATCTAAAGTCAATCAATGCCCAAGCTATGTTGAGCAATGGGTACCATTTGCGTAAACCCTCTTTTGAAATCGCCAAAGCAGGCGGATTAGCCCAATGGAGTGGTTGGAATGGTCCTACCTTAACCGACTCAGGTGGTTTTCAAGTCATGTCTTTAGGTTCTGGAATTGGGAAAGTCGTAAATATGGACCGAGAAAAAGAAGTAGTCAATGCCGCTAAAAAAGATCGTTTAACCGTTGTAGAAGAAGACGGGGTTTATTTTACTGACCCTTTTACCAATGAAGATGAAAAAATCGGACCCGAGGAATCTATGCAGATTCAATGTCGAATTGGAGCCGATATTCATATGGCCTTTGATGAACTAACGAGTCTTGCGGATACCTATGAATACAATGTCGAAGCTTTAAAGCGAACGGAACGCTGGGCCCAGCGAAGCCTGGACGAACATAAAAAACACCATATGGATCTCGGTTATTACCAAGCTTTATATGGGGTTCTACAAGGGGGACGTTGGGAAGATTTACGCCGCAGTACCGCAAAGAAATTAGCCCAAATGGATTTTGATGGCTATGGATTAGGTGGCGCTTTTCTAAAAGAAGATCTAGGCGAAATCTTGCGTTGGTGTTGTGAAGAATTACCCGATAATAAACCACGTCACTTGCTTGGTTTATCTCGTCCTGATGATATTTTTACCGGCGTTCGTATGGGAGCGGATACCTTTGATTGTGTCGCACCGACAAGAGAAGCAAGACATGGACGCATCTATCATCGCTATGGTTATTACAGCATCAATAAACAAGTCCACTTGGATGAATTGCTAGATCCAGAATGTGATTGTCCAACTTGTCGCGCTGGCTGGACACGTGGACAGCTTAGAGCCTTAAAAAAATCAGAGAATAATGAAGAAAAAGAACTGTATTTCCGTTTGGCTTCGATGCATAATCTGCGTTTCATTCTGCGCTTGATGGAAAATATTCGCCAAGCCATTTTAGAAGATCGTCTGGATGAATACCAAGCCCAATTTTATAAAGATTATTATGGCAAATAAAAAGGATCGATTTCGATCCTAATTACTTGTACTACCTTGGAGTGTTATCGTACACTCTTTTTCTTTGCCATCACGATTCACTTTCACTTGAATCTTATCACCAATCTTATGCTTGCTGATGGCCGCTTTGACTTCAGAAGAACTACTTACTTCTTTGCCATCAACTGATACAATACGATCGCCTTCCTTTAAGCCAGCTTTATCGGCAGCACCGCCATTTACAATTTGTACAATGTATACACCTGTTTCTTTATCCGAATTATCTCCCATATAGTAGTTTGAGTTATTCGTATAATCGTATAAAGAAACACCTAAAACAGGACGATTTGTCACACTTCCATTGGAAATCAATTGATCAATGATATCGGTCGTTTGATTGATAGGAATCGCAAAACCAATACCTTCTACACTACCCGAACTTGTCGAATTCGAAGAATATTTTGCGTTGACAATACCAATTAAATTTCCATCGGCATTAAACAATCCACCACCTGAGTTACCTGGAGAAATCGAAGCATCGGTTTGCAGGAGTGTCATTGTTGTACCACCTACATCAATTTGACGATCTAAAGCGGAAATAATTCCTTCGGTAACAGTTCCACCTAATTCACCTAATGGATTACCTATCGCAATCGCAACATCACCTACTTCCAGTTTGGAAGAATCGCCAAATGTAGCAGGGGTTAAATTGTCAGCTTTAATTTTAATGACGGCAAGATCGCTATCGGCATCTTTTCCAATTAATTGTGCTTCGTAATCTTTTCCATCCGTTGTACGAACGCTAATACTGCTGGCATTATCAATAACGTGATTATTCGTTACGATATATCCATCTTTGCTGATAATGACACCACTACCAGCCCCTTCGGATACATATTGACCAAACATGCTGTCACCACTTGATACAGCTTCCGTTTTAATTTCTACGACCGATGCACCACATTTAGAAGCAACAGAGCTTACATCCGATTTGGATGCTTTTGAAGAAGCTTTTCCAGTGACTTGGTTAATGGTTACTCCAGATGAAGACTGGTTTGCTAAATATCCGCCTGTAAAACCAAATACGCTAGAACACAAAACAACTAAGACAATCAATAAGAGTGTTCGTTTTGTCTGTTTGTTTTGTGGGTTTTGATTATTGAAATTCATAATTTACCTCCATATTTTTCTTAAGTATACATCGAAAACCTTAATTGAACATAAAAATACATTCTTGTATTTTTATAAATAATAGATATATTAATATGTGATTGTTTTTTAAGGAAGATAAACTATGCAAAAAATATATTCAGTATGTGATATTCATTCACCAAAACAAATACAAGAAATGTCATTGGAAGAATTAAATCATCTCGCAAAAGAAATTCGTACCTTTTTAATTGAATCCATTTCGAAAACCGGTGGGCATTTATCAAGTAATCTGGGAATTGTCGAAGTGACGCTGGCCATGCACTATGTATTTCGCTGCCCCGAAGATAAATTGATTTTTGATGTAGGTCATCAATGTTATGTACATAAAATTTGTACCGGAAGAGCCAGTCAGTTTCCCACTTTACGTCAAAAAGGTGGATTATCTGGTTTTCAAAAGCGCAACGAAGGGCCTTATGACTGTTGGGAGGCCGGGCATTCTTCAACTTCTTTATCTGCAGCTTTAGGTTATGCGATTGCCCGAGATTTAAAACAGGAAGACTATCAAGTCGTTGCCCTTATTGGTGATGGATCGCTAACTGGTGGTATGGCCTTAGAAGCCTTAAATGATATCGGTTCGAAACAAAAGAAAGTGATTATTATCTTTAATGATAATAATATGTCAATCAGTAGAAACCACAGTGGGGTAGAAAAACGTATCACCAAACTTCGTTCTTCTCATCTATATATTGATTTGAAACACGATGTGAAAAATAATTTAAAAGCCAATAAATTAGGTAACAATGTATACAATAAATTATCTTCTGTACGCGATCGCATTAAAGATGAAGTTATTGATGCACCGCTTTTTAAAGAGTTTAACCTCGACTATATGGGACCAGTTGATGGGCATGATTTAGCGAGTCTAATTAAAGTTTTTCAAGCGGCAAAAGAACATGATGGACCAATTGTGGTTCATGTCCTAACGCAAAAAGGGAAAGGATATAAGTATGCCCAAGAAGATAAGATAGGTAAATGGCATGGAGTTTCTCCTTTTGATATCAAAACCGGAAAACCATTATCGCAATTGCCAAGTGATCAAATTTCCTGGTCACAAGTTATTTCAAATACTTTGATTGATCTAGCTAGCAAGGATTCGGATATTGTAGCTATTACCCCAGCAATGGCCCAAGGAAGCAAGTTGTTAGAATTTCAAAAACAATACCCTAAACGATTCTTTGATTGTGGAATTGCTGAACAACATGCCGTAACCATGGCTTGTGCCATGGCTTTAGGCGGATTAAAACCTTTTGTATCCATCTATTCGTCTTTTCTACAAAGAGCGTATGATCAAGTAAACCATGATATGGCAAGAATGAATTTACCCGTTGTGATTGGCATTGATCGGGCAGGACTTGTAGGGGATGATGGTGAAACCCATCAAGGTGTTTTTGATATTTCCATGTTGCGCAGTATTCCCAATTTAATTCTCTCGCAACCTAAAGATGCCAAAGAAGCGCAAGACTTATTGTATACAGCTTTTCAAACCAAACGTCCTTTCTGTATTCGTTATCCACGAGGAAATGTGCACTATGAAAAGAATCCATCGTATCAAGAAATAGAAGTAGGAACTTGGCAAAAAACAATCATCGGAACGCCAGAACAAGTTGTAATTACCTATGGACCAGACGTGGATCATGTTATTGAAAAAGCACGCGCTAACCATCTGAACCTGATGGTTATCAATGCTCGTTTCTTTAAACCTATTGATACCAAGATGATTGATTTGATTTGTCGCATGAATCTTCCTATTACGGTTTATGAGACGGATATGAAAACCGGTGGTCTAGCCAGTGCTATCTTAGAGTATTTGAACGCCAAAGAAAAACGCATTACATCCATTGGAATCGAAGATCACTATGTCTGTCACGGACCAGTTCGCAGCTTACGAATCCAAGAGGGAATTAGTACCGATCAATTGTTTACACAATTAGAAAGTACGTCTTCTAAGGATGAGAAATAGACAGAATCTTTAACAGTTGAAATCAAGCAGAAACCGAAGATTGCCTTTGTTGATAAGGAGATTTTCGGTTTCTTTGTTTATAAAAATGTTCCTATGAATTACTTGTTTCAATAGCTTGAACAGCTGTAAATAGTAGAAGGAACGGGTATATTTGAGAATTAAAAAAGAGAATGGTATAATGACCCTGTATCCAGAGGAGGGTTTTAAAATGCCTGCAAAAAAAACACCTGCAACGAAGACCGTTGCGAAAGAATCAACAACCGTAAAGAAAACAGTGGAAGCAGCTCCAGTTAAAAAGGAAGCTGTGAAAAAGACGACTACAGATATAAAAGCGACTACAACGAAAAAAGCCGAAGAAGCTAAGAAAGCAACACCTGCTAAAAAAGCTGCGGCAACAAAAGCAGAACCAGCTAAAAAAAGTGAAGCTCCAAAAGCTACCGCTACAAAGGCTGAACCTGCAAAAAAGGCAGAAGCAAGTAAACCTGCTGCCAAGAAAGCCGAAGAAGCTAAGAAGGCACCAGCTAAAAAAACAACAACGAAAAAAGCTGCACCTAAGAAAACTACAACGGCAAAAAAAGCTGAGCCTGCTAAAAAAGCCGAAGAAGTGAAAAAAGCTGCTCCTGCAAAGAAGACTGCCAGCAAAAAAGCTGCACCAAAGAAAACTGCAACAAAAGCTAAAGCAGCACCTAAGAAAGCAGCTGTTAAAAAAGCTAGCCCAGCGAAGAAGCCATCTGCTTCTAAAACGAAAAAAGAAAAATTGGAACAATACAACAATTTTGCGATTGATACATGTTTAGAAATGGCAAAAGCGATGGGTGTTGCGATGGATTATGATGCATATGCAGCAATGTTATTAGATAGTGACAACATCAAACAAATGGCAAAAGATGTTTTAGCAAAATACAATGTAGATGCCAAAGCATTCAGTTTTGAAAAAGATGGTTATGATACGGACTTAATTGAAGTGATTTTCAACCGTATTAGTGAAACCGTTGATATCAAAGCCAGTGACTTTAAAGACATTGCCAAAGACATTAAAACGCATGCGCAATATGAGATTCAAGATGATGCCACAGCCAACAATGAAGAATATCAAAAAGATTTTGATTTAGTTCGTGAAGTGCTAATGATTGGTCAAAGAAAAAACATTCATTCAACTGAAGATATGAAGGCTTTTGTCAAAGAAGATCCAACCGATTTAATTGGAAAATTTATGGATCTAGCGCTTCAAGTACTTCCATTGTTTGAATACGATGATGTGAAGTATTATGAAAACTTCATTTATGCCGTTCTTTCCCAATTTGATAATTTACATCAAAAATGGGGAACACGTGCTTTGATGGATGTCGCAGACCTTTACATCAAACATGGCGATTATGGACTAGGTGATGCAAATTACAATTATGTATTACGTGAAAACGAAATCAAAGATATGATCTATTATCGTTTTGCGAATGTCTATGTAGGTATTGATTTGGATAAAGCCAAAGCTATTGCCAACAGCTCATTCCAATACGTAGATGATCGTTACGATTATTATCCAAAAATCATCGAGATTTTAGAAAAATAGTTTTTTAACCGGGGCTTAGTCTCCGGTTTCCTTGTGCTTTTACACCAAATAAGGTATATTAGACATACTATGTTTAGGAGGGATTGTTTTGGCTAAGACAAGTATTCCAAAGTGGATTTTTCAATGTTTGGATCAATATGGAAATTGTGCATGTGGTCGTGATATTACAGTAAAGATGGGCAAAGATAATTTATTGAAGGCTTTAGCTGAATTAGGTTATCCTTGTGATATGGAAATTGTCAATAACATCGACAATGAAGAATATCCAAAAGAAGGAACATATATTCTTATTTCAAAGAATCGTCAAATTTTATTGGATAGTGATGAATAGTAAAAAAATCCCTGCTTAGGGATTTTTTTGTTGCCAGTCTTCTTTTACCAGCAAATATTTTCGACTTGCCAATAAAGCGATAATACCAATGATAGATAATAGTAAACTGAAGTTATTTAAGTGTTCGATAATAATGTGTCGGGCCATGGTGAAAATCAATACTTCCGTTACATTTTCCATAGAGTGTTTAATTAGCATTCGTACAAATTCTAGTACAATCACTAAATTAAAGGCATACGAGAGCATCGTAACCAGGGCTTTGCCACTTACGTCACTTTGAAGAATTGTTCCAAAATGCAGGAATAATTTAAGCCCTTGTACGATGACACAAAGGATAAGAAAGGCGGCAATCACATATTCTAATATGGTTGTGATTTTCGTAAGAATTTTACTGATATCTTTCATGTCTTCATTGTAACATAGTTCATATTGAAAATTTTTACATTTTTGTGGTAATATTTTTCAGAAAGAGGAATGTGATAAATATGTATAACTTAACACAGAAAATTATCAAAGAGCATTTAATCAAAGGAGAATTAAAAGCAGGAAGTCCTATAGAAATTCGTATTGATCAAACCTTGACGCAAGATGCAACGGGAACAATGGCCTATATGCAATTAGAAGCCATGGGTGTTGATCAAGTCAAAACCGAATTATCTGTAAGTTATGTTGATCATAACACCTTACAGAATGGATTTATGAATGCCGATGACCATGCCTACCTACAAACTGTTGCCAGTAAACATGGAATCTATTTTTCTAAACCAGGAAATGGAATCTGCCATCAAGTGCATTTGGAACGTTTTGCGAAACCAGGAAAAACTTTAATTGGTTCCGATAGCCATACGCCTACTTCAAGTGCCATGGGGATGATTGCCATTGGAGCAGGAGGCCTTGATGTTGCCAAAGCAATGGCTGGAATTCCATATCGTTTAACGATGCCTGAAGTTATTGAAGTGCGTTTGACAGGAAAACTCGGACATGGTTTAAGTGCAAAAGATGTCATTTTGGAATTGCTTCGCCAATGCAGTGTTAAAGGTGGCGTTGGAAAAGTCTTCGAATATACCGGTGATGGGGTACAAAACCTAACTGTTTATCAAAGAGCAACTATTACCAATATGGGGGCTGAATTAGGTGCAACAACATCGATTTTCCCAAGTGATGACATCACCAAAACATTCTTGGAACGCCAAAACCGCAGTGCTGACTGGAAAGAACTGTCTGCTGATCCAGATGCTAGCTATGATGGCTTAGTAGAAATTGATTTATCCGCTTTACAACCAATGGCAGCTTGTCCAAATTCACCAGATGCCGTAAAGAATGTTACCGAATTAGCCGGTACAAAAGTAGACCAAGTTGCAATCGGATCTTGTACGAACTCTGGATACGAAGATATGATGCGTGTCGCAAATATCTTAAAAGGCAAAACTGTTCATCCAAATGTTTCTTTAGTCATCTCTCCAGGTTCCCGCCAAGTCTTGGAAAAGTTAATTGAAACAGGTGCTCTGTCTACCTTTATTAAAGCCGGGGCAAGAATTCTTGAATGTGCTTGTGGACCATGCATTGGAATGGGACAATCGCCAAAAAGCGATGGAATTTCTTTGCGTACCTTTAACCGAAATTTCTATGGACGTTCAGGTACTTTGAGTGCAGGAATTTATCTAGTCAGTCCAGAAGTCGCTGCCGTTAGTGCTTTAACCGGTACGATTAGTGATCCTACTACATTTGATTACGAAGACAGCTTTGATCAAGAACCAATCTTCATTGATGACTCTATGATTTTAAAACCAAGTGAACATCCAGAAACGGTTGAAGTGATTCGTGGACCAAACATTAAACCACTTCCACAAAACACGGCTATGACAGAAGAAATCGAAAAGAAGGTTGTTATTAAATTACCAGATAATATTACAACAGATCACATTGCTCCAGCCGGAGCTAAGGTTTTGCCTTATCGTTCTAATATCGAAAAATTATCTACCTTTGTCTTTATGAACAATAAAGAACATTTTGATGAAATCTGTAAGGCAAACCATGGTGGTATTATTGTAGCTGGAGAAAATTATGGCCAAGGTTCAAGTCGTGAACATGCCGCATTAGCACCAATGTATTTAGGTATCAAGGCCGTTCTCGCAAAAAGCTTTGCGCGGATTCATCATGCTAATTTAGTAAATTTTGGTATTCTTCCATTAGAATTTGTCAATAAGGAAGATTATGACACCATTGATGAAATGGATGATTTAGTTGTAGAACATGTAAAGGGATTATATGATAGTCCAGTTATTACAGTTACCAACAAAACAAAAGGTTGCAGCTATCAAGTACAAGCGCATCTAACCAAAGAAGATCTAGATATTATTATGGAAGGTGGCGCTTTGAACTACATTCGTAACCATCAATAGAATTTCGGGATACACAATTGTGTATCCTTTTTTTTCTGTTTTGACATAGGCAAAGAGGCAGTTCTTTGCCTTTTTTTGTCTTTTATCAAAAAAAGTAAAAAAAGATAGCTATAATGACGAGATTAGGGTATGATTGTGGTGCAAAGTAGCGTTTTGTGGTGAAATGTGGGGAGGTGAGAACGTGTTCATGGGTGAGTATGGCCATAATATTGATCGTAAGGGGCGATTAATTATGCCGGCAAAATTTCGTGAAGAGCTCGGTGAACGCGTTGTCGTAACTCGTGGTTTAGATGGATGTTTATATGTGTACACATCTTCACAATGGGAAAAGGTGTATGAAGGACTTTCCAAACTTCCAACCACAAATAAAAACGCACGTTGGTATCAACGTATGGTTTTATCTAAAGCAGCAGAATGTGAAATGGATAGTCAAGGACGTATTTTAATCCCATCGTCACTTACGTCATTGGCAAAGTTAGAGAAAGAATGTTTGATTATTGGAATGGCAAATCATTTAGAGATATGGGCTAAAGATGTTTGGGAAGCAGAAGAACAAGAACAGAGCGATGCTTTCGAAGATATGGCTGAACAATTATCAGATATTATGGGGTAATCATGGAACATATTAGTGTTTTATTAAATGAGTCGATTGATATGTTACAGGTTAAAGACGATGGAATCTATGTGGATTGCACACTGGGCCGAGGGGGCCACAGTAGTGAAATCTTGAAACGTTGTACAAAGGGACATCTATATGCATTAGATTGTGATCAAACCGCAATTGATCAAAGTACAACAAGATTGGCAAGAGTTGGGTCCAATTTCACTTGTATTCATACACCTTATGAAAAACTAAATGAAGTATTGGATGCGCAAGGCGTTGGAAAAGTGGACGGAATTATTATGGATTTAGGGGTATCCAGTCCGCAATTCGATGACGGGACAAGGGGATTTAGTTATCGTAGCGATGCACGTCTTGATATGCGCATGGACCAATCCCAAACCTTGGATGCGTGGACAGTTGTCAACACGTATTCCCAAGAAGAATTGACACGTCTTCTGAAACAATATGGGCAGGAACCTTTTGCGTACAAGATTGCTGCGAGTATTGTTTCAAGACGTGCCGAGCACACTATTGATACCACATTTGAATTAGTAGATCTTATTAAATCAGTATTGCCGCAAAAAGTCTTAAATAAAAAAGGCCATCCAGCAAAACGAAGCTTCCAGGCCATCCGTATGGAAGTGAATGGGGAATTAGATCAGCTTCAAGTAGCTTTAGAAGCTGGTATACATCGATTGAAACCTGGTGGAAGATTATGTGTCATCACGTTTCATTCGTTAGAAGATCGACTTGTAAAGAATGCATTTAAGGCTGTGGCAACACCAAAAAAAGTAGACCGACGCTTGCCAGCAACTGGGATAGAAGTATTGGAATATCGATTCATTAACAAGAAGCCAATCATCGCAAGTGATGAAGAATTGGCTGCTAACAAGCGTTCACACAGCGCAAAATTACGAGGGATAGAAAGGATAAGGGAAAGCGCAAATGAAGAAAAGAAGTAAAAAATGCAATAAGGGGAAAAGAAGCAGTCTTACACCAGAACGACTCATTTGGGTAGCTTTTATATTTGCGTGTACCTTTTATTGTGGAACGAAAATCTTTCTAACGTCATATAACATGTCGTTAGCTACACAAGATCAAATCTTGTCGCAAAAAGTGACAAAACAAGAAAAGAAAGTAGAGCAGCTTACAAGTGATGTAAATACGCTGCAAGACAAAACTAGGGTTTTAGGAATCTTAGATGATGATGTTGCAGACAATCAAAAAAATGTTTATATTATTGATTAGATTGGAATGATGCAACGATGAAGGTGAAGAATACAAACAAACGAATTCTTAGAATTTTACAAGCGATACTTTTAATTGGAACATTAGTGACGACTAATGTTCTTTTTACCATGGTCACAAAAAGACATATTTGGTCTGGTCAATATGTTTTAGATAATCGCGTTGGACAAAGTATCGTTCACACCAAAGTCAATGCGACACGAGGGATGATTCTAGACCGCAATGATAATGTGATTGCCCAACAAGTAACTGCCTATACGTTGGTTGCCTATACGGATAAGAGCAATCTAGATATTAATGGAAATCCCAATTATGTAAAAGATGCTAAGAAAACCGCCAAAGCTTTAAAAAAGGTACTAAAAGATATAGATGTCGATAAGGTGACTAAGATTATCGATCATTCCAAAAAGAAGAAACAACTTCAAACCGAACTTGGTACGGGAACTAAGCGTTTAAGTAAAGCAACCAAGAAAAAAATCGAAAAACTACATTTAACAGGTATTGATTTTGTAGAAACCATCAATCGAACCTATCCAACAACGCCTTTTGCCTCCAACTTAGTAGGGTTTGCTTCTTATGATGAAGATAAACAGGAAATAGTTGGAAAGATGGGTCTAGAACAAAGCATGGATAAATATCTTGCGGGAAAAGATGGAGAAGTAACGTATCAACAAACGGTAAGTGGATCTGTTCTGCCTGGCACAACCAATGTCATCAAACAAGAAGAAAATGGAGATAATGTCAAACTAACCTTAGATCAAGATCTTCAAAACACCGTTGAAAGTGCTGTGAAACAAAGCTATGAAGAAAACAATGCGGAAAGCGCCTGGTGCGTGGTTATGGAACCAAGCACTGGAAAAGTCTTAGCTTGGTGTAGTTATCCATCCTTTAATCAAAATAAGCATCAAACGATACCAACCTTTACCAACCTGATTAGTGAATCGGCGTATGAACCAGGTTCCGTTATGAAACCATTTACCTTTGCGACAGCCATTGATACAGGCGTCTATCCGAAAGACAAAACCTATCGAGCTGGCTCTTTTGCCTATGTGTACGATGATGCGACAAAGAAGATTACGCGTACAAGTGGAGAAACGCCATATCCTGTTATCAATGATGCCATGGGCGAAGACTTTGGTACCATTACCTTTGATCAAGGTTTAGCTTATTCTTCCAACGTTGGAATCTGTGAGCTTCTAGCCAATTACATTAACTATAAAGATTATGGAAAATATGTGAAAAATTTTGGCTTCTATCAAAAAGTCGGCACTCCATATCTTAATGAAGTAGCTGGACAAAAGAATTTATCCATGCCAATGGGTTATTTAAACTCTGGCTATGGTCAAGGTTCTTCAATTACCGTGCTACAGTTGTTACAAGCTTATACATCTATCTTTAATGATGGAAAAATGATGCGCCCTTATGTGGTGGATTCGATTATTGATCCGGATACCGGAAAGACGGTAAAAAAATATAAGCCAAAAGAAGTCGGTCAACCCATTAGCTCCGATACCGCTAAAGAAGTTCGTGAGTTGATGAGCCATGTTACCGATGAAGATGCCTGTGGGGCAAAATTTGCGATGGATGGTGTAGATATGGTCGCAAAAACCGGTACGGGAGAAATCTATAATACCGAAACCGGAAAGTATAAGGAAGATACCTATACATCTTCAGTCATGGCAGCGGCTCCCCAAGGCAATCCAAAAGTTATGGTGTATTGGGGAATGGTTTCTACCAATTACATCAATTATTCAGCAGAACCATTTAAAACCATTATGAAGGCGGCTTTAGTCAGCCAAGGTGTTTCAGGATCGGATGGAAATTCAAGTAATGACGAAGATACGACATATGACAAGTGGGAAAGCTACAAAATGCCATCTTTAGCTAACCACAGTATGAACTATGCCGATGAACAGTTAGCCGGAAAGAAAGTCAATGTGATTAAAATTGGCAATGGTAATAATGTGATTGATCAATATCCATATGCGGATGATACCATCAATTCGAATGACCATGTCTTTGTTTTGACAGATGGCGATACAATCAAAATGCCGAATATGAAGGGTTGGACGCGAAAAGATATTACCGCTTTTTGGCAATTAACAGGTATTTCTATTCAAACCAGTGGATATGGAAAAGTGAAATCACAGAATATTGAAGCAGGAAAAACAATTACTTCGTCAACGCATATTCAAGTTGAATTGAAATGATGAAAAAAATCACACAATTTCATACAAAAACTGATTCAATTTATGGTATCATTGAACAGTAGTAGGTAAAGGAGATGTCGAATGTCTAGAAATAAAGTTTATGCATCTTGTGAAATAGCTGATCAAGAAGTTCGGCTAGTCATCCTCGAAATATTTGAAGGACGTATGAACGTTTTACGTGTCGAACGTGTTTCATGTGATGGCGTTCGAAATCAAAAGATCGTTAATGAATCTTTAGTTGTCCAAGCGATTCGTCAAGCCTGTACAAATGCTTCGACGGCACTTGGTTATCGTATAGAAAGAGTTCTATTAGCCATTCCTAGCGTGAATGTGCAAAGATCTAATCAGAAAGTTCGTATTCAAGTAGAAGATGGTACCAAACACATTCGTTTGTTCCATGTTCAACAAGGGTTAAATAAAGCCGTGCAAAAGAAGTTATCGGATGATATAGAATTAGTTAATATTGGTAAAATCACATATACGGTTGAAGGGGAAGAAACAACCAAAATGCCAATTAGTTTACCAATTGATGAGTTCTACATGAATGTTGAATTGATTTATGCCGATAAAGAAACCATTTATGCGTATGCACGTTGTGTAGAACAAGCTAACTTGGAAATCTTAGATATCTATTTGGATTCTTATGCGATTTCTCAAGAAAGTGCGGTAGCTGTAAAATCTGAAGATCGTTCTATGATTCAACTTGCTGTTGAGGCAGATCATACTACGATGACTCTATTCCGTCATGGACATGTAGTAAGTTCTACAACTTTGGAACATGGATATCAATGGTTTATTGAAGATATCCAAAATGAATACGATTTGAGTGATGCGGTTAGTTTCCGCTTGTTACAAAATGTATTTAACACCGAAGTTGATCCTGAATTGGATAAAATTTTATACATCGAACAGAAACCCGATCGTCGTGTGGAAGTGACGGCAAACGTTTTAACAACCGCTGTCGTACGCAAAATTCGTGCCTGGATCAAAGATGTGAATGCGATATGTGAGCCAATCTTGCAACAAGGATCAAGTGAATTTGTCTTAACAGGCAAAGGGGCAGATATTGGTATTTTTAGAGCATTATGTAAAGAATTTAAAGATAAATCTTCGGTTTATATTCCGCAAAATGTCGGTGCTCGTGATGGTGCATTGACATGTTGCATGGGTATGTTCTATGCCTTTGAAGATGTAAACAAGATTCGTCATTCGAATGTGATTTCCGTTAATTATAACGAATTAGGAGCTAGTATTGATTCCATCAATCACCGTTCAAAGAATGGGGAAGGTGGATTTACGAAAAAATTGAAGAGCGTCATCTTATCAGAAACAGAATAGAAGGAGTGAATAAGTATGCCAGAAATGAATCAAATTGCGAATATTAAAGTCTTTGGAGTCGGTGGAGGCGGTTCAAACGCTGTCAATCGTATGGTTGCCGATGGTGTCCAAGGTGTTGAATTTTATATTGTAAATACAGATGTCCAAGTTATGAAAAATTCGCCTTGCGAAAATAAAATCGTTATTGGACAAGATACGACAAAAGGATTAGGTGCTGGAGGAAATCCAGAATATGGTCGTAAAGCTGCTGAAGAAGCTGAAGCCCAAATTCGTGAAGCAGTGAAAGGTGCAGATATGATTTTCATCACTGCTGGTATGGGTGGTGGAACTGGTACAGGTGCTGCTCCATATATTGCAAAGATTTCTAAAGAAGAAGGTGCTTTAACAGTTGGTGTTGTTACGCGCCCATTCACTTTTGAAGGACGTCGTCGTTCTAATAACGCAAGTGAAGGTATTGAAGAATTAAAGAACTATGTAGATAGTTTTATCGTCGTATCAAATGATAACTTATTGGAAGTAATTGGACGTAAACCAATTGAAGAAGCATTCCAAGCTGCAGATAATGTATTACGTCAAGGTGTACAAACAATCTCTGACTTAATTGCGGTTCCTGCTTTAGTTAACTTAGACTTTGCCGATGTTCGTTCGGTAATGAGTAACCAAGGTCGTGCTTTAATTGGTATTGGTATGGCTGAAGGTGAAGATAAAGCTGTTAATGCGGCTGAAAAAGCTATTCAATCTCCATTATTGGAAGCACAAATTGCTGGTGCAACTTCCGCAATTATCAATATTACCGGTGGTGATAAAGTTTCGCTTTACGATGCTCAAAACGCTGTAGCTGTTATTCAAGATGCAGCTGGTGGAGAAGTAGATTCAATCTTCGGTATTGCGATCAACGAACAATTAGGGGACAGCATTATCGTTACAGTAATTGCTACTGGATTTGAAGAAAAACCAGCTTCAAAAAAAGCTAGTGAACCAGAAATTCCTATGAGCAATGGACAATCTTTGTTCACACAACCAAAGATTCAAACACCTGTGAACCCTGGTGTAGTGACTTCGGTAGAAGATAGCCAAGATTCAGATGAAGCAATTCCAAACTTCTTCTTTAACAATCGTCAATAACACAATTTAGGAACTCTTATCGAGTTCCTTTTTTGATTGAATTGATTTTTTGAAATTTCATATTGACGGGATTCGACGTTTTCGATAAAATAATTGATGTTGCAGACTCTATGGTCATGCAACCGCACAGAAAAGGTCTTAAGTGGAGGAATCCCACCTTTATGGCGAGTAATCATAGATGAATAGGAGGTGCACGTAATGTACGCAATTATTGAAACTGGTGGAAAACAAATCAAAGTTGAAAAAGATGCTGTAATCTACGTAGAAAAATTAGAAGCTAACGAAGGTGACAAAGTAGAATTCGACAAAGTTTTGTTTGCTGATGGAAAAATCGGAAAACCATTTGTTGAAGGTGCGAAAGTTACTGGTGTTGTTGAAAAACAAGGAAAAGGTAAGAAGATCACAATCGTTAAATACCGTCCTAAGAAGAGTTCAACACGTCGTAAACAAGGACATCGTCAACCATATACAGCTGTAAAAATTGAAGCAATCGAGGCATAGTATGCACATTGCTGTTACTGTACAAATGAAACAAAAAGCTATTTCTTTGTTGGTGATTAGTGGACATGCGCCCGTAGAACCAGAAGAGAACTTCAGTCTTGTTTGTGCACAAGTCAGTGCTATTTCCGTGGGAATTTTAAATAGCATTGATACAATCTGTCCGAATACTTGTGACTTAACAATGGAGGATGGATTTGTTAGTATTAAAGTAAGGAAATCGTCTGAACAAGTACAGACTATTTTAAAAACATTGTTGATTCAACTTGAAACAGTTGAATACACCAATAAAAAAACTATAAAAATAGAGAAAGTTGAGGTGTAACTCAAATGAAATTCGTTTTAGATAATCAATTATTCGCTTCTAAAAAGGGAGTTGGTTCTACAAAGAACGGTCGTGACTCTCATTCAAAGCGTCTTGGTTCTAAGTTAGCTGATGGACAAACTTGTCATGCTGGAAGCATTATCTACCGTCAACGTGGAACAAAAATCCATCCAGGTACAAATGTAGGCCGTGGTGGAGACGACACTCTATTCGCATTAGTGGATGGTGTTGTTAAATTCGAACGTTTAGGTAAGAATAAGAAAAAAGTTTCTGTTTATCCACAAGCATAAGACTTTAAACCCCGGCACGTATCGGGGTTTCTTTTTTTAGGAGGACAATCATATGGCAATGTTTGTAGATCAAGTTAAAATCCATGTGCAAGCAGGGCATGGTGGAAATGGTATTGTAAGTTTTCGTCACGAAAAATATGTGGCATATGGTGGTCCATTCGGTGGTGATGGTGGAAAAGGTGGTGACGTCATTTTTGAAGCCGATCCAGGAATGGTCACTTTATTGGATTTACGTTATCATCGTAAAATTAAAGCTACCCCAGGTGAAAATGGAAAAACCAAAAAGATGCATGGGGCTAATGGCGAAGACCGAATTGTAAAAGTACCTTTAGGTACTATTGTTAAAAGAGCAGATACAGGACAAATCGTAGCTGATTTAACCGAAGCAGGTCAGCAACAAATTGTTGCCCATGGAGGCATTGGTGGACGTGGCAATTACCACTTTAAATCCAGTCGTAACACAGCGCCAAAATATGCTGAAGACGGAAAACCTGGTGATGAGTTTGATTGTGTTGTTGAACTTCGTGTTTTAGCTGATGTTGGTTTAGTCGGTTTTCCAAGTGTTGGAAAATCAACTTTCTTAGATGCCGTAAGTCGAGCTCATCCGGAAATTGGAGATTATCACTTTACTACGCGTACACCAAATGTAGGTGTGGTTCAAACGGGTGATGGTCGAAGCTTTATATTAGCCGATCTTCCTGGTTTGATTGAAGGTGCATCACAAGGAAAAGGTTTGGGACATGAATTCTTACGTCATATTGAGCGTTGTCGAGTTATTCTACACGTCTTGGATATGGGTAGTGAAGAAGGCCGTGATCCTTTGAAGGATTATGAAATTATCAACGAAGAATTAGGTTCTTATCAAATGCGGTTATTGGAACGTCCCCAAATTGTTGTCGCAAACAAAATGGATCTGGATCCTGCCAAAGAGAATTTAGCTCGTTTTAAAAAAGCTTATCCAGATGTTCCTGTATTTGAAACAATGACCATCATTCATGAAGGTCTAGATCCTGTACTTCGTAAAGCCGCAGATTTATTGGCAACGACACCAATCTTCCCAATTACCGATGGTTTATCGGAAGATACTGGAGTTACGTATAAATTTGAAGAAAAGCCAAAAGACTTCGAAGTTGTGCAATTGGAACCTGGTTTATTTGAAGTAAAAGGTCCTAAGATTGAGAGAAACTTCGATATCACAAAATTGAATACGGAAGAAGATTACTATAATTTTGCGAACCGTATGCGTTATATGGGAATTGATGAAGCGTTGCGTAATGCAGGTTGTCAAGATGGTGATACTGTTCGTATGCAGGGCTTTGAATTTGACTTTATCGAAAACTAGAAAGACAGTCTTGTCTTTCTTTTTTTTTGGTTTTACGTTAATATACACCTATGAATTCTTTACCTTTTTTAGTAAGCGAAGTTTTAAAAAAAATGGAACCTGATACATCGAAATGGCAGCAATGGTTAAAAAAGCTGCCTTTATTTCCGGTCAGTGATGCCAAACAGATGCAAATTTTTGTATCTTTAATCGAACAATGCAAACAAGAAAATGCCAAGATCTTTGTGGCTGGTGATTATGATTGTGATGGTATTTTAGCAACTACCATTTTAGTAGATGGCCTACGGCGGTATGGTCTGGAAGTTGGCTTTTATATTCCTGATCGTATTCGCGAAGGCTATGGCTTGCAAGCCCGAACGGTTCATATGGTCGCCAATAAAGGCTATGCTTGTATTATTACAGTAGATAATGGTGTGAAAGCTCATGAAGCTTTACAAGAAGCCAAAGATTTAGGCTTAAAAGTCATCGTAACCGATCATCACTTGATTGATGAAGAAGTTATTTGCGATTGTTTGATCCATCCTGATACGCTAGGCTATCCCTTTGAAAGTGAATGTGGAGCTGCCATTGCGTATGAATGCGTACGTGCCTTAGGACAAGATACAAGCTATTCACTAGAATTGGCCGCCGTTGCTTCGATTGGTGATGTGATGAAAGTAACGGACCAGACCCGCGCCATTATTCAACAAGGTTTGATGCAATTGAACAAGGATCGGGAAAGACATTTGATTGGTCTAGCTCGTGAGCGCAAGCTCAATGAAACAGGTGTCGCATTTCAAATTGTGCCAGCCTTAAATGCCGTAGGACGTTTAAGCAATTTAGCGAATGTCAATAATGTTGTTCGCTACTTCTTATCTAATCAAACCAGTGTTATTGCTTCGATGCAAAACCAAATACTGCAATTAAATACCCAACGTAAAAAGCTTTCTGAACAAATGGTCAAAATTGCTAAAGAAAAATGTGAAATGCAAGAAGATATTTTGCTGGTATGTGATGCAAGCTTTCATGAAGGGATTATTGGGTTGGTTGCAGGCAATCTTTGTAGTCAATACAATAAACCATGTATTATTCTAACGAAAAACCAAGAAGGGTTTAAAGCTAGTATGCGCTCACCAGAAGGTTTTGATTGCATGGACTTCTTGTCGGAGTATCCCAACTTTTTAGCCATTGGAGGGCATAGTCAAGCAGCCGGATTTTCTTTTGGACCGCAGGATTTTGATTCTTTTCGTTCCTATATACGAACAAAATCGAAAACCTATCGTTGGACAAAGTGCGAGGCCGATATGTTGGTTGTAGATGTATGCCATTGTACGATTGAAGAAATTGAAGCATTGGATCTTTTGCGCCCGTTTGGACCCGGTTTTGCATGCCCTTTATTTGAAATCATGTATCCGCAAATTCAATCCATTGTTCCCATTCAAAATGGAAAGCATTGTCGCTATGTATTAAATACAGGACTTGATTGTATGCATTTTAACCAATCGGGCACAGACCAGTCTAGAAGTGTAAATTCCATCCGTTCTTTTGTCGGACAGCTGCAAGTCAATAAATATCGCGGAAGGAAAAAAGCTACATTTATTATTGAAGAAATTCGTTGGATGTAAGGAACTACCTTGCATCTTTTTTCTGCTTTTGCAGGAAAAATTAGTTATTTTACTCTATAAAAAAATTGGTGTAAAATACTTTTATTAGTTGATGAGAGGTTGAAGAACATGAATGTAAAAAACTATATTGCTAGTATCCCTGGCTTTCCTAAGGAAGGCATTATTTTTCGTGATGTAACACCAATTTTGCAGAATCCCGATGCATTTGCCTATGTGACCGATGAATTCACAAAATTTGTGGAAGAAATTGGTGCCGATGTTATTGTAGGTCCGGAAGCAAGAGGCTTCTTATTTGCGACACCTTTAGCTTTACGTACGCATAAAAGCTTTGTTCCCATTCGTAAACCAGGAAAATTGCCGCGCGAAACAATTGAACAAGAATATGGTTTAGAGTATGGTACAGATAAATTGTGTATTCATACCGATGCAATTCAACCAGGACAAAAAGTTGTGATCATCGATGATTTACTAGCTACAGGAGGAACGACCGAAGCTATCGTTCAATTAATTCAACGCCTAGGTGGAGAAGTGGCTGGATGTGGATTCATTATTGAATTAGATGATTTGCATGGAAGGGATAATATTCCTTATCCAGTATTTTCTATCACACATTTTGAAGGTGAATAAATTCGTTTAGAGAGAAAGGGGATTTTGATTATGAGCCAAAAGCCAGAAGTGAATTTTGAACAATGCATGGAGAATATTAAGACTTACATCAAAAATCCCGATAGTTTGCGTTTGATTGAAGATGCCTATGCCTATGCGAGTGAAAAACATAAAATGCAGAAACGCAAAAGTGGTCAACCATATATTACCCATTGCATTCAAGTAGCAAATACGCTTGCATTGATTCATTGTGGTCCAAAGACGATTGCCGCAGGTTTATTGCATGATACCATTGAAGATTGTCCTGACGTGACTTTTGATGAAATTAAAAATCGCTTTAGTGAAGAAGTTGCCGAAATGGTCGACGCGGTAACCAAAGTTGGAAAAATTAAATTTCAAGATGAAGAAGACTATCAAGCCAGCAATCACCGGAAGCTCTTTATTGCAATGGCAAAAGATGTCCGGGTAATCTACATTAAGTTAGCGGACCGTCTACATAATATGCGTACGCTAGAATATATGCGCCCCGATAAACAAAAGCGCATTGCCCAAGAAACCCTAAGCGTCTATGCACCTATTGCGCATCGTTTAGGTATGAATGAGATCAAATGTGAATTGGAAGACTTATCTTTTAAATACCTGGAGCCAGAACACTATGAAAGAATCAAAGAACTGGTGCAGAAGCGTGAAAGTGAAAGAGATAATCAAGTACAATTGATGATAACCGACATTAAGGAAATATTGGATACCTACCATATTCCTTATCGGATTTTTGGCCGGAGCAAACACTTTTATAGCATTTATAAAAAGATGGTCAAAAAGAACAAGCGTTTCGAAGAAATATTGGACTTATATGCGATACGTATTGTAACGGATTCCGTTGTCCATTGTTATGAAGTATTGGGATATATTCATGCAACCTATCGACCTATTCCTGGTCGTTTTAAAGATTATATTGCGATGCCCAAAGCCAATCTTTACCAGTCTTTACATACGACAATTGTAGAACCTACGCATGGAAATATCTTTGAGGTTCAAATTCGTACCGAAGAGATGGATGAAGTAGCGGAACGTGGTGTTGCTGCGCATTGGCGGTATAAAGAAAACAGCAATCAATCAAATGCTTCCCGCCAAAAGAATATTGAAGACTCTTTGGCATGGTTTAGAGACTTCTCTATGATGACCGATGAAGAAAGTGAAGATGCCAAAGAATACATGCAGGTATTAAAGAAGGATATCTTTGAAGCAAATGTCTATTGTTTAACACCTCGAGGAAGAGTGATTACGCTACCACCTGGTTCTACGCCAATTGATTTTGCGTATCGTATCCATACCGATGTGGGACATAAAACCGTAGGTGCAAAGATCTATGGGGCTATTGTCCCTTTAAATACCAAGTTACATAATGGAGATGTCGTTGAAATCTTAACGAATAAAAACTCTCCAGGGCCAAGTCCTGACTGGATTAAAATTGTTAAGAGTGGGCATGCCCGCAACAAAATTCGAGCTTTCTTACAAAAGAAGAGTAAGGAAGAACAAAAAGAACAAATCAAAACGGGTCAGCAGATGTTGCATGATGAAATTGTACGTCGTAACATTGATGAAAAGTTGATTGAACCACAGCGCTTAGAATCAATAATCGGTTCTATGTCTTTTAAAACCTTAGATGATTTTTATATAGGTATTGCCAATAAACGGATTTCCATGCAATCCATTGTCGATCGTTTGGATAGCACTCAAACTAAAGCAATGGATGATAAAGAAATCATGCGTATCTACAATAAAGATTCGAACCCTGCACGTAAGCGCAGTTCCTGTGGTGTAATTGTTCCCGGGGTAGATAGTATTGCGGTTAGTTTGGCAAATTGCTGCAACCCGATTCCTGGAGATGATATTGTTGGCTTTATCTCTACTGGTCATGGCGTAAAAGTGCACCGGAAAGATTGTCCAAATATTGCCAATGAACAAAAACGCTTATTGCCAGTACAATGGGACGATGATTTAGAAGAAAAACAATATGAAGTATTACTGATTGTTCACAGTGATGATCGAAATTATTTATTAAGTGATATTGTTACGATGGTGCAACAATGCAACGCCAATTTAAAACATGTTGATTCTGGGGTAGACAGCGATAGCTTAACAGCTACCACAAAATTAACCGTTCGTATTAAAGATGCTGCTCATCTACAAAACTTGATTTCTAATTTAAAGAAGGTTCGCAGTGTCAATGAAGTAATTCGAGCTATTCAATAAAGACAGGGTATCCTGTCTTTTTTGGTGGTAGGGTTGACTTCGATGGACGAGATTAACTATCATTTTGCGGTATTCATTTCAAGATGAAGGTAAGACTAGAACAACGGCTATGTTTTTTATCGAATTTTTGTGGATAAGCAAAATATACATTCAAGAATGGATTCATTGTTTGTTTCAATTTCAAACAATAAACGAAAACAATTGCTGAAAACGTAATATTCATAAAAATAATGTATTTGATATACTTTCTTCTTTACAAAAACTTGAAAGCGTTTTGATTATATTTTTGGTTGCATTATTTGAAGAATACACGCATAATGAACACCGAGGGAAGATTGTTCCCATATGGAAGTATTGTATCGAAGGGAAGGAAAAGAATGAGAAAGACAAAAATTATTTGTACACTAGGACCTGCTAGTGAATCAGAAGAAACGATTAAAGAGTTAATGTTGGCAGGAATGAACTGTGCGCGTTTTAATTTCTCTCATGGAAGTCATGAAGAACATAAAGCACGTTTTGACACAGTCATTCGTTTACGTAGAGAATTAGGTTTACCAGTTGCCACTTTATTGGATACAAAGGGACCAGAAATCCGTTTACGTGATTTTGAAAACGGTAGTGTTGTATTAGAGGAAGGTCAACACTTCACTTTAACAACAGACGAAAATGTTGTTGGAAACCAAGATAGAGTTTCTGTAACTTTTAAAGAAATGACAAATGATGTTATTCCCGGTTCTACAATTTTAATTGATGATGGATTGGTTGCACTTAGTGTTGAAAGCATTGAAGGAAGCGAAATCCATTGTGTTGTCATGAATGGTGGAAAAATTTCCAATAAAAAAGGTGTAAATATTCCAAATATTGATGTTTCTATGCCTTTTATCAGTGAAAAAGACCGTAGTGATATTATTTTTGGATGTGAATTAGGATTTGAATATTTAGCTGCTTCTTTTACAAGAACAGCACAAGATATTTTGGATATTCGTGAAATTTTGGATGCCCATAATTCAAAAATGAAGGTCATTGCCAAAATTGAAAGTATGCAAGGTGTTAAAAACATCGATAGTATCTTAGATGTTGTTGATGGAATCATGGTTGCTCGTGGTGACTTAGGTGTTGAAGTTCCACTAGAAGATGTACCTGTTATCCAAAAGATGATTATTAAGAAATGTATTAAACGTGGAAAGATTGTTGTTACTGCAACACAAATGTTGGATTCTATGATTCACAATCCACGTCCTACACGTGCAGAAGCTACCGATGTTGCCAATGCCGTATACCAAGGAACAACTGCGATTATGTTATCAGGAGAAACAGCTGCTGGTAAATATCCAGTACAAACTGTACGTACCATGGCACGTATCGCAAGCCGTACCGAAGAAGATGTAAACTACGAAGACCAAATGAAAGAACGTGTTGCCGTTAGTCATACATCACAAACACGTGCTATCAGTCATGCAGCTACGACTTTAGCTGATGATATTGATGCAAAGGCTTTGATCGTCGTTACTATGTCAGGATATTCAGGACGTCGTATTTCAAGTTATCATCCACGTCGCCCAATTATCGCATGTGCAGTAAATGAATCTGTTGCTTGTCAAATGAACTTGTTGTTTGGTGTTCAACCATTGATGATTCCGCAACAAGATAAAGCTGATATGTTGTTCACTTCAGCTATTTCTGCAGCTAAGAAAGCAGGATATGTAGATTCTGGTGATTCTGTTGTATTAGTTGCTGGTGTTCCATTAGGAATTTCTGGTAAGACAAACATGCTTCGTGTTATGGATGTTGAATAATTTTGAATTTATGGAGGAAGAAGCAATTCTTCCTTTTTTTTGTCTTTAGGCAGACGTTTACATTTTTTGCAAAGTGTTATACGATAATACCGGTCAAATAGCACATTTTTTAGAAAATGTAGATAGAAGGAGTAAGAAAAATGAATCAATCACCACTTCAAAAAGCTAGATACCAATATCAACCAAAACTTCCTGGAATGTTAAGAAATGGTATCTCAGAAATTTGTGTGAAAGAAGGAGCTGCAACGCAAAGTGTTGCGGATCAAGAAAAAATTCAAGCACTTTTCCCTAATACGTATGGAGAAAAAGAAATCACTTTTGAAAAAGGAGCAAACACTTCTGAAGCGAAAAAACAAGTTGTTGGCGTAATCCTTTCTGGTGGACAAGCACCTGGTGGACACAACGTTGTTTGTGGACTTTATGATGCTTTAAAAGCTACAAGTTCAGAAAACACGCTTTTAGGATTTAAAAATGGTCCTAGTGGATTATTAGATGATGACTATGTTGAATTCGATGACGCATATATTGATGCATACCGTAACACAGGTGGATTCGATATCATCGGTTCTGGACGTACAAAATTAGAAACGGAAGAACAATTTGCGGTTGCTAGTGAAGTATGTAAAAAACATGGTATTACTGCCATTGTTATTATTGGTGGAGATGACTCAAATACCAATGCAGCTGTTTTAGCTGAATACTTTGCAGCACATAAGACAGGTGTTCAAGTTATTGGTTGTCCAAAAACAATCGATGGAGACTTGAAAAATGAAGACATCGAATGTTCATTTGGTTTCGATACAGCTACTAAAACTTATAGTGAAGTTATCGGAAACATCGAACGTGATGCAAACTCAGCAAAAAAATACTGGCACTTTATTAAAGTTATGGGACGTTCTGCAAGCCATGTTGCTTTGGAATGTGCTTTAGAAACACAACCAAACATCTGCTTGATTTCTGAAGAAGTAGCAGAAAAGAAAATGTCTTTATCACAAATCGCTGATTACATCGCTGATTCTGTAGAAAAACGTGCTGCCAAAGGTATGAACTTTGGTGTTGCGATTATTCCAGAAGGTGTTGTAGAATTCGTTCCTGAATTCAAATCATTGATTGCTGAAATCAATGAATTATTAGCTGGTGCGCAAGGGGAGGCCTTCAACGCATTGGAATCATGGGAAGAAAAATATGCATTCATTGAAAAAGGTTTAACGGCTGAATCAATGGCTGTATTCGCTATCTTACCTCAAACTATTCAACAACAATTGTTCTTGGAAAGAGATCCTCATGGAAACGTTCAAGTATCTTTAATTGAATCAGAAAAATTATTCTCTGCTTTAGTAAAAGACAAATTGGATGCAAGAGGATATACAGGTCGTTTCAGTGCATTACATCACTTCTTTGGTTATGAAGGACGTTGTGCATTCCCATCAAACTTTGATGCTGACTATTGCTATTCTCTAGGTTATAATGCCTTCATGTTGATTCAATATGGTTATACTGGATACTTATCAAAAGTATCTAACTTAGCTAAACCTGCTGAAGAATGGGTAGCTGGTGGTATGCCAATTACGAAGATGATGAATATGGAACGTCGTAACGGAGAAGACAAACCAGTTATCAAAAAAGCTTTAGTTGAATTAGATGGTAAACCATTCAAGTATTTTGAAGCACACCGTGATCAATGGGCTGTTGAAACAGCTTATACATATCCAGGAGCTATCCAATACTATGGACCAGCAGAAGTATGTGATTTAACTACACGTACATTAGCTTTAGAAAAAGGCGAATAATAAGCTTTCTTAGGCACCTGTTAGGGTGCCTTTTTTTTATTTTTGTCCTTTGTATAAGTTGAAAAGGGTTACATGAATTTCTCCTATTGACTATTGCATGAGCTTTACTATAATAAAAACAATTCGTTCGCAAACGAACTAATTAAAGGAGGTCTTATGCCAGAAAATACTTTTACCTTATTTCGTACTTTCTTTATGGAAATCAAATCCTTATTTCCAAGAAACCCACATGGCGATTTTGCGGAAAATTCTGCCCAATGGGTTATCCTGCGGTATTTGATTACGCATGCAGGGCAAGAGGTAACGCAAAAAGAAATCGAACAAGCAACAAAGCGTTCGCGGGCTACGGTTTCTGGCTTGCTGGATACCTTAGAAAAGAAGGGTTTGGTGATTCGGATTCCGTCTCAATCCGATAAACGTAAGAAAAATGTACAGGTTACCGAAGCTGTACAAAGTAAACATCAAGAGATGATGAATTATTTTACTTATACCGAAAGTGTCGTGACAAAAGATATTTCGGAACAAGACCTGCAAGTTTTTTATCGCGTTATGGGGCAAATGATAGAAAACGTCCGAAAGGAGAAAAAACATGTTTAAACTATTAAAAAATTATTCTTGGAAGGAAGTTTTTTGGATCCTAGTCGTTGTGGCTTTGGTTTCTTTACAAGTTCATTTTGATTTAAAACTTCCTGACTATATGTCAGAAATTACGCGACTTGTAGAAACCGAAGGTTCTGCAATGTCAGATATTATCCACAATGGTGTGATGATGATAGGATGTGCCTTTGCCTCTTTGCTGGCTGCAATTGTGGTAGGCTACATTGCTTCTAATTTATCCGCTACGCTCTCTTTACGAATTCGTAAGACTTTGTTTGATAAAGTAGAGCGATTGGATTTGGAATCTTATCAAAAGTTCTCTACTGGAAGTTTGATTACGCGTACAACCAATGATATTACGCAGATTCAAATGTTTGTCGCAATGGGACTTCAAATGATGATTAAAGCACCGATTACAGCCGTTTGGGCAATCTCAAAGATTTTAAATAAAAGTTGGGAATGGTCGGCTGCAACCAGTGTAGCAGTATTGGTTGTACTAACCACTGTATTTATCTTAATGCGTTTAGTCTTACCTAAATTTAAAAAGACGCAACGTTATACCGATGCATTAAACCGAAACATGCGTGAAAACTTGATTGGAATTCGTGTGGTTCGCGCCTTTAATGCCGAAGCATATCAAGAAGATAAATTTGAAGACATCAATACCGATTTAACTAGAACTCAATTATTTACCCAAAGAAGTCTAGCGGTTCTTTCACCGGTCATGTATTTAGTGATGTATTTCTTATCTTTATTTATTTACTTTATGGGTGCCTATTTAATTGATGGAGCTCTCATGGCAGATAAGTTGTCCATCTTTGGTGATATGATCGTATTCTCAAGTTATGCGATGCAAGTAATTATGGCTTTCTTAATGTTATCGATGATCTTCATGATTTGGCCTCGAGCAGAAGTATCTGCTGGTCGTATTAACGAAGTATTAGATACGCCAATTCAAATTTCTGAAGGTCAAAGAGAGTATGATACAGAAGAAAAAGGAACCCTTGAATTTAAAGATGTTTCATTCCGTTATCCGGGTGCTGAAGCCGCTGTATTAAGTCATATATCTTTCAAAGTGAAACAAGGCCAAACGGTTGCCTTTATTGGTTCTACTGGTTCTGGAAAAAGTACTTTGATCAATTTGATTCCACGTTTCTATGATGTTACCGATGGTCAAATTTTATTGGATGGACACGACATCAAAGAATATCGTCAAGAAGCTTTACAAAACAAGATTGGATATGTTTCCCAAAAAGCGGTTTTATTTGAAGGTGATATTGCTTCTAATGTTGCCTTTGGCCAAAAACAGGATGGAAATTATACGGAAGAACAAATTGAAAAGGCTATCCGGGTTGCGCAATCCGAATCCTTTGTGGCAGATAAAGACGGCGGTATTCACGCTAAGGTTGCCCAACGTGGAAGCAATTTCTCAGGTGGACAAAAACAACGTTTATCGATTGCTCGTGCGGTTGCGAAAGACCCAGAAATGTTGATCTTTGATGATTCTTTCTCGGCCTTAGATTATCAAACCGATGCCAACTTACGAAAAGCTTTAGCCCAGGAGTGTAAAGATACAACGGTATTAATCGTTGCTCAACGAATTGGAACCATTCTTCATGCAGATCAAATCGTGGTATTGGATCAAGGAAAATGTGTGGGAATTGGAACTCATAAAGAATTAATGGAAAATTGTGATGTATATAAAGAAATTGCCTTATCGCAATTATCAAAGGAGGAATTAGATAATGCCTAGACCTTCTCGAGGACCAGCTGAAAAGTCAAAAAACTTTAAAGGAGCAATTGCTCGTTTATTTAAAGAATTAAAAGTCTTTCATGTCTGGATTGGAATTGCTGTTGTATTAGCTATATTAAGTTCAATTTTATCGATTTCTGCCCCTGACCGCCTATCTAGTTTAACTGATGAAATTACGGATGGTTTAGTGGTAGATCAAAAGGGCATGAAAGAAGTAACTCAAAAAATTACGGTCCAAGTTTCGCAAGAAAAGATGCAAGCTGCACTTCAGTCCGATGCTTTATCGCTGGAAGAAAAACGTGACCTTATGATGAAGTTTCAAACTCTTGATGCTTCCAATCAAATGGCTTTATTAGATCAATTAACACCACATGAAACGGAAGTATTCTTCCCAGAAATTACCGTAAAGGATCAAAAGATTTCCAGTAAAGATCAAGTGAAGTATTTACATATTTTATCGACTTTAGATATGGAATCGGGTAAGAAAGTCGATGTGAACAAGTTGTATAAAAAAGTGGATAAAATGCCAAAATCTATTCAAAATATTATTAAACCACGGATGGATTTTAAGGCAATTAAATCCATCGCATTGATATTGATTGTTTTATATGTATCCAGTGCTTTGGCTTCTTTTATCCAAACTTTAATCATGGCTACGGTTTCCAATTCCTTTGCGAAATCGCTACGTAGTCGAGTATCCGAAAAAATTCATCGTCTACCACTAGCTTATTTTGACCGCAATCAAACCGGAGATATTTTGTCTCGTGTCAGCAACGATATTGATACAATTGCTCAATCTATGAACCAGTCTTTAGGGGCTTTGGTATCAAGTACAGCTTTATTCATTGGAACATTGATCATGATGTTTGTGACAAACTGGATCATGGCTTTAACGGCTGTAGGAGCCAGCTTAATTGGATTTATTTTTATGATGATTGTTATGAAACGCTCTCAAAAGTACTTCCGTTTACGCCAACAATCTTTAGGGGCTTTGAATGGTCATATTGAAGAAGTTTATTCCGGTTTATTAGTCGTAAAAGCCTATAATGCCAAAAAGGAATCTGATGAAAAATTTGATGCATTAAATCAAGAAGTTTATCAAGCTAACCGCAAGAGTCAATTCTTATCCGGATTGATGATGCCAATGATGAACTTTATTGGAAACTTTGGTTATGCGGCTGTATGTATTGTCGGTGCAGTTCTAACTATGAATGATGTCATCACATTTGGTGTTATTGTGGCATTTATGACCTATGTTCGGCTATTTACTTCGCCATTGGGACAAATTGCCCAAGCCATTACTTCACTTCAATCTACAGCTGCTGCAAGTGAGCGTGTCTTCGAGTTATTTGATGAACCAGAAATGGAAAAAGAAAATCAGGTGGTGGAATTAGATAAAGATCAAGTGAAAGGAAATATTTCCTTTAAACATGTCAACTTTGGTTATTTGCCTAATCAAACCATTATTCATGATTTTAATGCCGATGTAAAACCAGGCCAAAAAATTGCGATTGTAGGACCAACTGGTGCAGGGAAGACAACGATGGTTAACTTGTTGATGAAGTTCTACAATATTGAGCATGGAGATATTCTTATTGATGGTCATTCTATCCATGAATGTACCCGTGAACAAGTACATAACATGTTTACGATGGTCTTACAGGATACTTGGTTGTTTAATGGTACTGTTCGTGAAAATATTGCCTTTAACCATCCAAATGTGACGGATCAAAGAATTTGGGATGTATGTGATCAGATTGGTTTGTCACATTATATCCATTCTCTTCCAAATGGTTTAGATACAGTTTTAAGTGATGAAAATTCCGTATCTGTTGGACAGCGCCAATTGTTGACGATTGCCCGTGCCATGGTGGAAGAAAAACCATTCTTGATTTTGGATGAAGCAACTTCAAATGTTGATACACGTACCGAAGAATTGGTACAAAAGGCTATGGATGTGTTGATGAAGGGTAAGACATCTTTCGTTATTGCCCATCGTTTATCTACCATTCGTAATGCCGATTGTATCTTAGTTATGAATCAAGGAGATATTATTGAACAAGGAAACCATGACGCTCTGATGCAAGAAAATGGCTTCTATGCAAATCTATACAATTCTCAATTTGCTTTATAAAAAAACGTCAGGACAATTTGTCCTGGCGTTTTTGCCATTCGATGCGAATATAAAGGATTCGACTGATGATTTCGCGTACGATATGTTTCAATCGATGTTCTGGGTACCAAGCTGCACTGTAATCGGAAAAGAATTGTTTTGCGATAGCACAAGCTCTTCTGGCATGGGTACCACTGGTGAGAATTAATACACTGTGATCTTCTATGATTTCTTTAGAATTCGTGAAGTTCTCCCATGTATTCTGTGATTGGATTTCACAAATAATGGGAATCGGCGCTCGATCTAATATGTAATTTTTCATGGCTTCTGATTCAATAAACTGGTTTCTAGCAGCTCCACCAGTAATCACTAAAGTTGTATAGTGATGTTTATTGTATTCTTGAATGGCCAGCTTACAGCGCTTTTTAGCCGAGGTACAAAGACTTCCATCATCATGACAAGGGCAGCCTAATAGTAGTGCGTAGTCATAGATTTCTTTTTGCTCTGGAATTGGCGGAAAATAATAACGATGGATGCCTAATACCAACAAAAGAATAACGCCAAGAAATATAAGTATCATGGATGAACAACTTCCTCTCTATGAAGTGTTTCTTTCATAACACTATTGTACAATGCGAGCGTTTTTGTTTCAATATCTTGGTCAAAGGGGGCCAATTGATGAAATTGCGTAATGATTTTTTTGCCTTTATTTGCTTTTAGTAGCTGCTGGCCGATTTCATTAAAGCCTAACACTTGGATTTGTTGGAAAGTTAAATTCTGCATTTCAGCTTTTTTTATTTGCAGTAAAATCATCAAACACGTTCTTTGTATCCGAGCTTTTGAGTAATTCTTAGAAATTGCTTGTTCTAAGAAGCTTTCCCAAGTATCAGCCTGGGCCGCTTTTTTTAATCTTGCTTCGATGCCTTCATTGACAAGAAAAAATGTTTCTAGATCAGCAAGTGAGGTTAATAAAAGCGTTGTTTTTAAGTAAGGATAGTAGTTCTGCCAATATTGCTCGATATGAAAATATTGCGAAAAAGGCTCTTTATTTCCATCAAAGAAACTTTGGCGCAAAGAAGTAGCTGAGGCAAAAGATGAATCTCTCGGAATACAAAATGGTTCGATGTTATAGTTTTTGCAGTTGGCTACATAATACATCGCTAATAGATCATTGGGCTGAATCCGAACAGGTGTACTTCTTTGTTGGCTGTGGCTTGGATCAATGGGTTGTGCTTTCAGGTTTTGATACCAATTGTCTAGTTGTTTGATAGAATGGCACTCGGAGCCAAAACACAAAGCATCAATACCTAAATAGTGAAGGGATTCCATTGCATACTTCACAAAATACTCAGCACTTTGACAGGTGTATTGTACGGGTAGTAGGCACACTAAATCCGCCCCATATTCTAAAGCTAAACGGGTTTTATCATAGGGACTTAATAAAGAAGGTAGACCGCGTTGACTGAAATAGCCCGAAGTGATTACAACAATCGCATCAAATTGATTACGTATTTGTTTGAGCTGATGTATATGTCCGGCATGAAATGGGTTGTATTCGGCAATAATTCCACAAGTTTTCATATTTATACTGTATCATACCTAGATTTTTTTATTCAAATTTGTTATGATTACTTAGGCTTTGAAGAATGGTTGACATTCGGTAGGGCTTTTATTATAATATCAAATGCGACATGAGGTGAAGATCGTGAAATTTACGAAAACAGACTTCTTAAAATCGAGAAATGGAATTATTCCTATTGATGAACATTTGGCTGTTGAGCAAAACGATCTGCTTCATCATACTCAAGTCAAGTCCATTCCCGAAGTACATGTAACAGGTACTTTGCAGTTTGACGGAAACTCACTGGTTTTCTCTGATTTGGATATGGACGGTGTGATGATCGTTCCTGATTCCATAACATTAGAGGATCTAGAAGTGACATTTGACACAAAGTCGCAAACAACGTATTCATTCGTGAAACAAAATGAAGATACGGATGAAGAAATTATCGTCGTGAAAAAAGATACAATTGATTTGAATCCAGAAATCTTCCAAGCTATCTTATTTGAAGCTCCAATGAGTTTGACAAGGGTTTCAAAAGATCAATACCCAAGTGGTAAAGGATGGCAATTGATTTCAGAAGAAGATTTGGAATCGGAAGAAGATCGTATTGATCCACGATGGGAAAAGTTAAGTGAATTCAAACTGGATGATGACTAGGAGGTGCGAACATGGCTGTTCAACAAAGAAGAGGATCTAAAACACGTAAGAACAAACGTAGAACTCACTACAAATTAGTACCACCAACTTTGGTACGTTGCCCTAGCTGTGGGGAATATAAATTAGCACATAAAATGTGTGCATGTGGTGAATACAACGGACGTCAAGTCGTTGAAAAATAACTTATAGGAAGTGAAGTTTGAAAACTTCACTTTTTATTTGCATAAGAAAAGTATTTATGATATCATTAACAAGCACTTAGGGGTATAGTTCAATGGTAGAACAGCGGTCTCCAAAACCGTTGATGTGGGTTCAACTCCTGCTACCCCTGCCATTTAGTTTTTTATATCGAGTTTTAGCTCGATTTTTTTTTACGTTTTTCTTTATTTTTTCGAATTTATCTATCATAATAGGTAAGGTAAAACCTGTGTAAAAACAATTTAAAGAAAATGTAAAATCAGGAGAACTTTATGGAAAATATTAAAATGATTTTAAGTCTTTTATGTGGCGTTGCCTTATTTTTATATGGTATGTCCGTCATGGGAGATGGGTTAAAGAAAGTAGCTGGAAACCAGTTAGAGTTGATCCTTTACCGTTTGACGAATTCGCCCTTAAAAGGATTTTTATTAGGAACGGCAGTAACGTGTGTTATTCAGTCTTCCAGTGCGACAACGGTTATGGTTGTCGGTTTTGTGAACTCCGGTATGATGAAGGTATCCCAAGCGATTGGGGTTATTTTAGGAGCGAACATAGGTACAGCGATTACTGGTTGGGTCGTATGTTTGTCATATATTGATGCAGGCAATGGAATTGCGGCGATTATTTCTAGTTCTACCATTAGTGCCGTTGTTGCGATTGTGGGTATTTTACTGCATATGTTTGCCAAAAAAGATACCCTTCAGCATTTAGGTTCGATTATGTTAGGTTTTGCGGTTTTAATGACTGGTATGTCTATGATGTCTAGCGCTGTGGAACCATTAAAGACAAACCCTGCTTTTATTTCTGTTATGACTTCTTTAACAAATCCAATTATTGGTATTTTGTTTGGTATTGCGTTTGCGGCCGTTTTGCAGAGCGTTTCGGCTTCAGTAGGGGTTTTGCAGGCTTTGAGTGTAACCGGAGCGATTTCTTTTCAAGCGGCGTTCCCAATGATTTTAGGAATGGGTGTTGGAGCTTCTACACCAATTTTATTAGCAGCAATCGGTGCCAATCGTAATGGGCATCGGACTTCTTTGGTGTACTTACTTGTCTGTACCATTGGATTGTTCTTAGGTTGCATATACTATCCTATTGATGCTTTCTTCCATTTTGGTTTCAATAATATGATTATGAATCCTTTCTCGGTTGCAGCATTGAATACGATCTATCGGATCCTTGTCATGACGGTTATGTTGCCATTTGTGAAATTGCTTGAAAAAGCGATTTATAAGATGATTCCTATCAGCCAAGAAGAAAAAGAAAGTACGGCTAATTTTGATTTATTAGAGGAACGTTTTTTATCGAACCCTGATGTAGCGTATGAACAAAGTATGATTGTTATGTCGGATATGGCTCGCGATACAAAAAAGAACGTAGATCGTGCTTTGTCGCTTTTAGATACTTTTGATGAACATAACTATAATCGTACGGTGGAACTGGAGTCTACGTTAAATAAATACGAAGACAAACTGGGAAACTATTTGGTTAAATTAATGTCTGTAGGTGTTTCTTTAGAGCAAAGTAAAATGATTAATAAGTCTATTCAAGCCATTAGTGACTTTGAACGAATTTCGGATTATGCCCTTGATCTTGCTCAGGTCAGTCATCATATGCAATCGCGAAAGCGCGTTTTCTCGATGGCAGCCGTTGATGAATTAACCGTTGTTTCTACGGCTACTCGCGAAATTATGGATATTACGGTTAAGAGCTTTATGAATGAAGATGCCGATTTGGTTAAAAGGGTCTTTCCTTTACGCGAATTGATTACTTTAAACTGCAATGAGATTAAGAAACGGCATGTTATGCGTTTGAAATCTGGGGAGTGTGATCAATCCAAAGGATCGGAGCTTTTTGATTTATTGAACGATATGCAACGAATTAGTGAACATTGTGCTTCTTTGGCTTTAGATATTATTAAAGCGGAAGAGCAAGATTTTAACATTCATCGTTTCTTGCATAAATATGAACAACAGAACAAAGGAGACTATATTGATCTTCTTCATTACTATGAAGAAAAATATTCTATTCAACCGTCTTAATGACGGTTTTTTAAAAGGAGGAGATAGAATGATTCGAAGTATTGTAAAAGATGAAAAGTTTTTAGCGAAGAAGTGCAAACCGGCAACAAAAAAAGATCTTGCGATTGGACAAGATCTTCTTGATACATTGCGTGCAAACCAGAGTGTTTGTATTGGCATGGCGGCAAATATGATTGGCCAACAGAAAAACATCATTGTTGTACATACGGATTTGATAAATCTTGTGATGTATAATCCACGCATTCTGCAAAAACAAGGGGAATACGAAACCAGTGAAGGGTGTTTATCGTTAAAGGGTGTACGTCAGACAAAACGGTATCAGCACATCCGTGTCCAATATTATGATGCAACCTTCCATAAACAAGTGAATGATTTTTCGGGCCTGGTAGCGCAAACGATTCAACATGAAGTGGATCACTGCAATGGGATTTTAATCTAGCCAGTTGATATTGTGACTTCCTGCTCCAATTTCAAAGTGGTATTTCGCAATACCTAGATCGACTTTTGTAAAGAAACCTATACCAGCTTTTGCGACGACTTTTGCATCGACAAAATCAAACTTTGTTTTCATTTGGTTTAATGCTGATGGCGCAAGTATGACAAAATCAATGCCTCTTTTAAACCAATCGGGTTGTTCTTGATAGCTAGGACAGATTTTTTCGCAGGCTTTTTGTTTATGTGGTTTACCTTGGGTGATTCCATAACCAACGGCAATGATGCAGACGAGTTTTTCATCATCGGCCCGTTGGATTTTTTTATACACTTTATTTGTCTTCATACCAATCCAACACGTATTACAACCAAGTTGTTGAGCCTTTAAGACCAGGTGCTCTCCATAGTAGCCCATTTTTTCTTCGAGCTTATCGTCTTTTTTTCCAACCAGGGCAAAATAGTTCATGACATTTTTAAAGGAACCATACTTTACTTTGGATGAAGTAAAGGCATCTGGATCCCCGTTTATAAACTGAATGTGAAGATCATTTTCGGCATTGATTTTCGCAATTTCTGCATTGAATGTATCCACAATGGATTGGGATAAAAAAGTAGATGAGAATTCCCGTACGGAGTGTCGTGCTTTTATTGCTTGTTCTAAATTCATAATGTACCTCTGCCTTTATTATACGCGAATTAAAAATTTGGGTTCAATTTTCTTTAGTTGACAGATTTATTTATTACTTTATAATTTGCTTGTTAAAGAAGAATAAAGGAGGCAACATATATATGTCAAGCCAAGTTGTAGTAGGAACCCAATGGGGTGATGAAGGTAAGGGTAAAATTGTTGATGTCCTTGCTGAAAAAGCAGATTTAATTGTGCGTTTTCAAGGTGGAGATAACGCAGGACATACAGTTGTCGTAAATGGAAAGAAACATGTTTTACACTTATTGCCAAGTGGTGTTTTACATGAAGATGCGACTTGTATCATTGGTCCAGGGGTTGTTTGTAATCCTTTTGTATTGTTGGAAGAAATGGATACATTGAAAAAAGGTGGATTGAGTACAGATCATATCGTAATTAGTGACCGTGCCCAAATGTTGATGCCTTATCATAAAGTACAAGATGCGCTAGAAGAGAGTGCAAACGGAAATAAAATTGGAACGACAAAACGCGGAATTGGTCCTTGTTATGCAGATAAATATGCGCGTACTGGCATTCGCTTCCATGAATTTGTTAATTTTGAAACATTTAAAGAACGTTTAAAAGAATGTGTAACGTTTAAAAATAAATTGTTTACGGCTGTTTATGGAGCAGAACCAATGGATTATGACAAAATGGTAGCGGATTTTGCTGCAATTCATGATCGTATTGTTCCGATGATCAAAGAAACAACGCATTTAGTCAATGATGCTTTAGATCAAGATAAACGTGTTTTATTTGAAGGGGCTCAAGCAGCTATGTTAGATATCAACTATGGAACGTATCCATATGTTACTTCTTCGAGTCCAACAAGTGCAGGTGTTACAGTTGGTGCAGGTGTAGCTCCAAGTCGTATTAAAACGGTATGTGGTGTAGTTAAAGCCTATTCAACACGTGTTGGAGGAGGTCCTTTTGTTACGGAATTATTGGATGAACAAGGGGAATGGATCCGTACGCATGGTGGTGAATATGGAGCCACTACAGGACGTCCTCGTCGTTGTGGATGGTTAGACTTATTGGTTGTGAAACATGCCAATATGATGAATGGTTTGACAGATATAGTAATCACTAAGATCGATGTGTTAACTGGCTTAGATAAAATCAAAGCTTGTGTTGGCTATGAAATCGATGGAAAAGTATATGACTATATTCCAAGTGATCAAGAAGACGTAGCTCGTGCAAAACCAGTTTATAAAGAGTTTGATGGATGGACAGAAGATATTTCCCAAATGTCTGAATATGATCAACTTCCAGAAAATGCTAAAGCGTACTTGCGCTTTATCGAGGAATTTACAGGCGTACGTATCTCGATGGTTTCAGTTGGTCCAGATCGTGTAAATAATATTTATATTCACGATATTGACTAAGAAATAGAATGAAATTAGAACGAATGAGAGAATTAAGAGAAGAGAAGGGATTGACCCAGACAGAATTGGCGAAATATCTTGAGGTTACCCAAAAGACTTATTCCCGTTATGAGAACGATGAGCGTTCGATTCCTTTAGAAAAATTAATTCTCTTAGCCGATTTTTATCAAACGACTTTAGATTATTTAGTGGGTCGTAGCGATCAAAATGATTTTAATGCAAAAGCCTAGAACTTTATGTTCTAGGCTTTTGCATGTTGGCAAGTATAAAGTGCAATAGCGGTGGCAATCGCAACATTTAAACTTTCAAATTGCTCCATTTCAATAAAGACAGTTTGATTTGCACATTGAATCAATTCTTCTTTAATTCCTTGGCCTTCATTTCCTACAATTAAGCCGTACTGCTTTTTGGGATGACAATCTTGCAGACCAATGGATTCATGGTGTAAAGCTGTGGCATAGACTTCCATACCTTCTTTTTGAAAGGTTTGGATGGTTGTCTTTAAATCGGTATAGACAAAAGGTATGTGAAATAAAGCACCTTTGGTAGACTGAATGGTCTTGGGATTATAGACATCGGCACAATCTTTGGAAAGATAGACGCAATCTACACCAAAACTATAAGCTGTTCGCAATATGGTACCTACATTTCCTGGATCTTGTACGCAATCTAGAAAAAGAGCTACTTCACAATCTTGAATGGGTTCATTTTGTTTCTGACAGACTCCAATAATCTGGGCATCGGACTTTTGATGCGATAGTTTATTCAGTACGTTTTGTGAACAATATATGGGCTCTAAGTGAGTTGGATTTTCCAGACCATCTAAGAGATAAACTTCTTTTAAGGCATGGGCTTTTTCTGCTTCTTGAATCAAATGAAAGCCTTCGATAAGAAAGAGATGGGTATTATCCCGGCTTTTTTTCTTCAAGAGTTTTGCTCGTTCTTTAATGCGTTTATTTTGTGTTGAATTGATAATTTCCATAAAATTATTCTAGCACGTATTGAATCATTTTTTTAAATTTTGTATAATTCTAAATGTTAAAGCGTTGACAAGACATAGTAATTGTTTCAACCTTGGTTAGAGAATTTGATTCACCGGCTGAGAGATCAAAACAAGAGTAAACAATGAATTCACCTTGGAGCAAGAGTTTAAACCTCTTCCGTATCATACGGTTATCATGAGAATTAAGTGCGTTAAGACGAAATAGGATGGTACCGCGAAGTGATTCGTTCCTATGACGTCTTTTTTTATTTTTAGAAGGGAAGATCGTTATGTCTAAATTTGAAGAATTACATCAAGAAGCCTTGGCTAAGATTCATGAAGCACAGAATTCAAAAGACTTGAATGATTTGCGTGTTTACTATTTAGGTAAAAAAGGTCCAGTTCAATCGTTAATGAAGAATATGAAGGATTTACCTAAAGAAGAAAAGCCGCTTTTTGGAAAAAAAGTCAATGAGTTGAAACAAAAATTATCTGTTTTAATTGACGAAAAAAGAGAAGAATTAGCTGAGCAGGAAATGCAAGCAAAAATCGAAAGTGAAAAAATTGATATCACTTTACCAGGTCGCTCTTGTAAGACAGGAAACTTGCATCCTCTAACTTTAGTTAACCAGGAATTAGAAGATTTGTTTATTGGTTTAGGTTATCAAGTCATTGAAGGACCAGATATTACCGATGATGAATATTGTTTTGAAAGAGCCAATATTCCCAAGGATCATCCGGCTCGTGCGATGCAGGATTCCTTGTATATTGATGAAAACCGCTTATTGCGTACGCATACGACGGCTATTCAAATGGATGTTTTGGAAAAGAGTGCACCAAACTTACCAATTAAAGTAGTTTGCCCTGGAAAGGTATATCGTCGTGATGATGATGATGCAACGCATTCTCATCAATTTATGCAGATGGAAGGTTTAGTCGTTGGTCAGAATGTTACTTTGTCGGATTTAAAAGGAACGCTAGAATTCTTAGCTAAGAAAATGTTTGGTCAATCTCGTCAAATTCGTTTCCGTCCAAGTTATTTCCCATTTACTGAACCTAGTGTTGAAGTTGATGTAAGTTGTCATATCTGTGATGGAAAAGGTTGCCCAACATGTAAGGGAACAGGCTGGATTGAAATTCTTGGAGCTGGAGAAGTGCATCCAAATGTTTTGAAGATGGCTGGATATGATCCCGACACTTGTTCAGGATTTGCCTTTGGTGTAGGAATTGAACGTATTGCGATGTTGAAATATGGAATTGATGATATTCGTCACTTCTATACCAATGATCAACGTTTCTCTTGGACGTTCAAGCGATTTGAGTAAGGGAGGATGTAGTCGAATGTTGTTATCAAGAAAATGGTTATCGCAATATATGGATGTATCGGATCTTACGATTGAAGAAATCGCTAATAAGATTACGAGTGCAGGTTTTGAAGTAGAAGCAATTGAAAAGATGTCTCAAGGTACAAATTTGGTTATTGGAAAAGTTTTGACATGCCAAGATCACCCAGATAGCGATCACTTACATTGCACAACTGTAGATGTAGGCGATGAAGTATTAAGGATTGTTTGTGGTGCACCCAATGTAGCTGCTGGACAAAAAGTTATTGTTGCTAAAGTAGGAGCGGTTTTACCGGATGGTGAAATTAAAGCCGGGGTTATTCGTGGACAAGAAAGTAACGGAATGATCTGTGCTTTATTTGAGCTAGGTGTCGATAAACACTTATTGAACGAAGAACAATTAAGCGGTATTGAAGTATTGCCAGAGGATGCGCCAGTAGGAAATACCGATCCACTAGCTTATCTTGGTTTAGATGATGAAATTATGGATATTGGCTTAACACCAAATCGAAACGATTGCCAAGCTATTTTTAATATGTCTTTGGAAACTGGTGCGATTCTAAATCGTCCGGTGCAAATCCCTAATTATGCACATGCTGCAGATGTAGGTAGTCCATCGCAGTTGAAGATTCATAGTTCAACCAAGAAATGCCCTTCTTTTTTAGGTAAGGTCATTGGAAATATTACGATTAAAGAATCTCCAAAATGGATGCAAGAATTATTGGCAAGTGCTGGTGTTCACAGCATTAATAATGTGGTAGATATTTCAAATATTGTCATGTTGGAAACAGGTCAACCAATGCATTTTTATAATGCGGCAGCTATTCCTAACCAGGAGATTACCGTAGCTGATGGATTTGATGAAGATTATACAGCTTTAGATGGAGTTACTTATCATTTACTTCCAGAAGATATCGTTATTACCAATCAAGGAAAACCAATTGGTATTGCTGGTATCATGGGTGGGGATGATTCAAAAATCACCGATGATACGACTTCATTGATTATTGAATGTGCGCAATTTGACCATGTATCGATTCGTAATACGGCTCGTCGTTTGAATTTGAACACGGATGCTTCTGTACGTTATCAAAAGGGAATCGAACCACTAGCTGCGCAAAAAGCTTTGGACCGCGCTGTTCAATTGTTGATTGAATATGCTGATGCCAAAGAAATTGAAGCGACTGTTGAATATGGAGTAAATCCTTATCAACCAAAAGTATTAACGTGTACTTTGGAACAAATCAATGGTCGTTTAGGTACGGATTTTACTGCCGAAGAAGTGAATGATGTCTTTAAACGTTTGTATTTTGAACCACATTATGAAAATGGGGTTTATACTTGTACAATGCCTAGCAATCGTACAGATATGGAAGGAATGGCAGATCTAAGTGAAGAAGTCATTCGTTTACTAGGATATGATCGCCTGCCTTCTACTTTGCCATTTATGGAAATGACAGAAGGTAAGTTAAATCCAAAACAACAAACTACGCGTTATGTGAGAAATTACTTATGTGCGCAAGGTTTACAAGATTGTGTGACTTATACTTTAGTTTCTACAGAAAAGAAAGATAATGCGATTTTACCAATGGGAAAAGCTACCGAACTAGCTATTCCAATCAGTGAAGAACGTCGCTGGATTCGTACGAGCATTCTTCCTAGCTTGTTGGATGTAGTTGCATACAATCGTTCTCATTCATTGAATAACATCAATGTCTTTGAAATTAGTGATGTTTCCAATATTGAAAAAAGTACAACGCATGTAGCTTTTGTTCTTACTGATGATCTACAAGATACGCGATGGGCTAAATATACTTTGCCTGCGGATTTCTATACGGCAAAGGGATTAATGGAAGAATTATTTGATCATATGGGCATTGCCAGTCAACGTGTTCAATTTAAAGTGAATACTAAGGATACGACACATTTCCATCCGTACCGTAGTGCGGAAGTCTATGTTGGAAAAGATTTGGTTGGTTTATTGGGTGAAATTCATCCGAAGTATGCCAAAGCAACAAATGCGAAAAAGGCGATTATGGCTGAATTTGATTTGGATGCTTTGATTGCTGTTAAAAAAGCTAAGATCAAGTTTGTTCCAGTTTCTAAATATCAGAGTGTAACGCGTGATATTGCTTGTGTAGTAAACCGTTCTGTACAAGTGGGTGACATGATTCAAGCCATCAAGAAACATGGTAAATTAGAGAAAGAAAACATTATTCGTGATGTGCAAGTCTTTGATGTGTACGAAGGTTTACCAATGCCTCCAACGGAAAAATCGGTTGCTTTATCGATCCTATTCCAATCAGATAAACAAACATTGAATGATGAACAAATTACTTCTGTCTTTAAAGAAATCATTGCATCATTAGAAAAAGAATTTGATGCAGTGTTACGTAACTAAGACGAAAAGGGTGCATAGTCTGCATCCTTTTTTTGTGATAGAATGCTTTTATGACAGATTATATGACCAAAGAAGAAGTGTTGCGGATGTTAAAAGCTGTAGACATTGTGACAAACGATACAATATGCCTACAAGTACAAGCTTCTTTTGTTTCTAAAGTGCTTGGTGGCATGCAAACAATTATAGAATCTTGTATGGAGTTATTAAGTCAAAATGGATGTATGATTGTTCCGACTTTTACGCTGAATTGTTTAGATCCTGTAATAACTAAACAATATCCATGGGAAGATTGGAAATTAATTCGAAAAGAAATGCATGGATATAAGCCTTCTTTATCTTTATCGTCGCCTTTTGCCAATCAATTTTTAAAATATGAAGAAGTACAGAGAAGCAAACATCCTGTATATAGTTTCGCGTATTGGGGAGGGTATCGAAAAACTTGTCTAGATTGGATGGGAGATTATCCGATTTCTTTTGAAGAAGGACTTATGGATAAGGATGTTAAAAGCGTATTATTAGGCGAAACATGTGAGAATAGCTATCTTTTATATGCGGTAGCTAAACAAGCTGGATTAGGAACGACATTCCTGCAACGTGCCAAGGTTCAAAGGGTAAAGACATCTGTGTTTAAAACGTTTTTTCAGCTTTCTTTGAATGCGGAAGAAAAACAGAAATGTCTTTCTTTATGTCAGAAAAAAAGCTATATATGGAAGGATTGTACCATTTATAGCTTGTCGTTAAATAAGATGGATTGAAGTAATCTTGTGTAAGCTTGGAAGGTTTCTACTTTATCTTCATCAAAATAATTTAAAACCAAGGAATCTATGTCTAAAATCGCATAGGTTTCTTTTTCTTTAATGAGGGGAAACACAAGTTCAGCATTGGTTTGGCTATCACAAGCAATGTGACCGGGAAAACAATGCACATCATTGACAGTCAAGGCTTTTTGTTGGACAGCTGCGGTACCAACAACTCCTTTATGAAAAGGAATTCTTGTACAAGCTACTTTGCCTTGAAAAGGTCCAAGTGTACACTCTTTTTTGGCATTATCACAATAGTAGAAACCAATCCAGTTGATATCTGGATATTCATAAAAAGCCAAAGCAAGTAGATTAGATAGATTAGAAATTTTAGGCAGGCTAGGGTCAATTAGACTCTCTGCCTGTTGGATAAATAATTGATTCATAAATGAATTTTACCATAGGAAAAAGGCTTTTTAATAAATTGTTTTAAATTTTTACAATTTTTTTAAAAAATCATTTGACAATAGGAGAAATGGTTGGTATTATAAACGAGCTGTTGGCGAGATCAACAGAACGATCTTTGAAAACTGGATAAGAAAGAAACCAAGAAAACGTCAATTTCGAATAAAGAAAA